>Ga0209427_10000678_pt1 | contig 37203 bp, 21 predicted proteins | sample DeeMarSWOR136_30_FD_187465 | JGI IMG/M metagenome (GOLD analysis project Ga0209427, IMG submission 187465) | Marine sediment microbial communities from White Oak River estuary, North Carolina - WOR-1-36_30 (SPAdes) (version 2) | ecosystem: Environmental > Aquatic > Marine > Intertidal zone >...
CCTATACCTGCTGATTTCAACGACACTATTGCGTTAACAGAACAAATAACATTGCGTTCAATAGGACGGGATGTAGAAGGAAAATCGTTCATTACGTTTGTCTGGGATAGGGAAAAAGACAGGAACCGGCAGTATCGATTTGTACTTATCAATAAAAACAATGCTATTCTTGAGCCTGATAGCCACCTGATTTTAGATGAGAATGGTAGGCTGGAGGAAAAATTTACTTTCGATGAAACGTACGTCCCTTGGCGTTTAAAAGAATTTAAGTTTCAAAGCAGGCCCCTGCCCCTTGTAGGGAATCGAAATATTTCATCGAAATTACAAAAGGATACTTCCACAGTTTTTGAGGGGAAAACAATTTCGCCGTCTCATCTGGCACCACCCGGCCGGTATGCGATTGAGCTTGACGGCGTCGATGACTATCTGTTCGTACAGGACAGCCCGACTTTGCGCTTGGAACCGCCTTTTACCGTTGAGATGTGGATAAAACCCCGATCCCCTGAGCAGAAGCCTGATCGCATGCAGCAATGGGGCGTGATTGCCCAGGGCTGCTATATTGGCACCGGTAGAGTAAAGCCCAGAGGTTTCGGGATACAACTTATACGTTTTGAAAAGGAGCCGGCGACGTTTCACATTAGTTACAATGAAGCTAATGACAATGGTTTATTTGGAAAAGATTTCGGCAACTATCTTTTTGATGAGTGGATACATATTTCTCATGTTTTTGAGGGAGAAAACTACAAGCCCTCTCACGGCCATCCTCTCGTAATCGGCAGATTCCTCATTCCCATGCCGGAGCCCTTCATGGGCCGAATAGGAGAGGTTCGTATCTGGAATGGTGCTCGAACACGCGAAGAAATCAGCCGGTATAAAAATCGCGCTCTTACCGGAAAGGAACCCGACCTGGCTGCATGTTGGACCTTCGAACAGAACGAAGGTCAATTCGCATACGACATTAGCGGTAATAATAATCATGCCCGTTTCGGCAAGGCCATAGAGGCCGATGATGCCGATCCGAAATGGGTCGACATCGAAGCCGCTGTGCATCAGCCCCATGTTAAATCCGATGTGCATTTAGAAGTTGCACAGAGCGGTGGAGACTCTGAGTCTGGTGGTGACAATATTGTTGTCGTTAGTGAGAGTAAGAGCAAAGTTTACGGCTCGATTCAGGAGGCGATTGACGCTGCGCCAGCAGGTTCGGTTGTCCGCATCGGACCGGGTGTGTACGAGGAACGTTTGGAGATTGACAAGCCCCTGACTCTGGAAGGAGCGGGATGGGACAAGACAACCATTGTAACGGAAAACAACGTCGCGGATATGTTCGAAGAGGCGGTAAGTACTTTCAGAAAGCGGATATATGAGGCAAAGTCGGAGGAACATGCCAAAAAGTTAGCGGCTGAGTTCCAAACCCAATTCGAAGCTGAAATGAAGGAGAACATGACTGCACAAACTCACCTTGTCAGTGACACTGGAAATGTTGTGATTCGTAACCTGAAACTGACCTCACCGGGACGGCGCCTTGAGGGAAGAGCTTTGTCGGTGCCTGTCATCAAATTCAGCAACGCCGGGGCCCTGGTATCAGGCTGTGCGGTAGTCGGGACTCCCGGCGATGGTATTCACGTAGTAGAGGGCTCGGATGTTCAGATTCGTGACAGCCTGGTGGCAGGCGTTTGGAGCACAGGCATTGCCGTTGCCTCGGGCGGGGGTGATATCGCAAAAGCGATTATAATAAACTGTGACGTGCGTAATTGTCACCATCGGGGAATTACCATTGGCTCCGGCTGCGATTCAACCGTTGTAAGGGGCTGTCGCATATCAGGCTCATCCTGGCACGGCATCCGTTATGATAATGCTTCGCCGACTATAATTGGTAATCTGATTTTCGCAAATGTTCGCTTTGGGATTTACGCCTCCGGCCGGACCGCCGCCGACGTCAGGCGGAATCTGTTTTACGGAAATGAATTGAGTGGAATCTCATGCTGGTTTAAGAATCAGGATAAAATAGAGGAAAATACCTTCGTAGCCAACTTGCGATCGGGCTTGGAAGTACTGGGTGATTCCAGGCCCATCGCGCGAAAGAACATCTTTTATTCTAATCCAACCGGTGTCTTCTGTGTCAACATCGCTGATGATTCGCCTTCCGCCGCCGCAGATGTCACGGTAAACCTCGAGGAGAATCTCTTTTGGGGCTTTGAGTACAAGGTTGCATGGCAACATTCAGGAGATACGAAGGACGAGGTCGTGACCGAAGAGCTCGAACTTGATGAAAAAAAACGCAATGTGGTATTTGACCCCGAGTTTAAGGATATTACCGCCGAAGATTTCTCTTTGAATCTGGATTCGCCTGCTCGGCGGTCGGGAATAGGTGCTGCCGACCTTATCGACTATAAGAGTCTCTGGCCGCTACAGGATGAGGAAATTCCCATCATCCCTGAGGACAAGACCGAAGATACTTCATGGATGGGACAGATATCGAGTACGGGAAAGATCACTAGGCCCGTTGTTGTACCGGTTGAAAACAGGGGGCACGTAATACCGCAGGAATCCATAAAAGCTAAACCGGGAAAACAGGAGGGTAGCGACCACCCGGGTAAAATTTCCGGCGTTGTTGTCAATTCTGACACAGGCGACCCGATTGTCGGTGCCTATGTGGGCGTGGGCGACTTCGGTGACTCCGGCGGCTCGAACTATTCGAGGCACCGCTCAGAGGGCTTTCACGATAAAACCAAAACGGATGCGGAGGGCCGCTTTGAGCTTGGCGGATTAGTCTTTACGGATAAACACCGTTACCTGAAATATCATCCGCTTGTTGTCACCCATCCTGATTTTGTCCGGCACGATCGAAAGATTGAGCTGCCCAGTGATGGACCGGTACCCGATGTCAAAGTCAACCTTGTGCCGGCTGCAAAAATAGAAGTAACGGTTGTTGATACCGACGGAAATCCTCTTCCGGGTCAATGGCTTGTCCGGCTGGAGGCTCTGGACGGACGCCGCTTTATTCCGCCCGGTAGTGACCCGCACTTGTCGTCTTTTGCCTCGAACATCTGGGCGCACTGGCCTGACCTGCGCAACCAAATGGGAATCTCCAATGGTTTTACATTTACCGAACTGGACACAGGCGAGTACTCGATCGAGGCATTAAAGTTTCGGTTGGTTGACAAACCGACTCCGGGAAATATATGGAATCCTGATATAACCTATCATGGTTCAATCCCCAGCGTCAGGGTACAGGCCGGCCAGACAAAGCAGGTCCGGCTCGAACCGCAGGACTATCAAACCCGGCTGACGATTACCCATCCAGAGTATCCTGATAAGCTGATGGACAAGCTCGAACGTTCATCACAAATGCCGCTTATGTGTCTTATCAGCAGAAGTCCCGGAGCATTGCTGTGGGATGATGGCAGGATACGTCACATTGAGGACCAGCGTCTCGGCCGTATCGACAAGAAGCGTTTTTTCCGAGGATTCTTTATACATGGCAAACCCTTGACAATAAACAACCTGCCGCCGGATTCATATTCGCTTTTCACCATGGCCGTTTATGGTCAGGTTGCCGGTTACTTAATCGGCGCCCGAGCAGATCTGGAAAAAGGCGACAAGATAACTGTTGACATACCCTGGCGGCAGCCAACAGGCCCGTCGATGTTTGGGCCGAACCGCTCCTTCGACTATCCGGTCAATCTTGAGGCCAAAGATTGCAGTCTTTCCGAGCTGTGCGAGATTCTAACTGAAATTACCCAGTCCAATCCCCGTATCATTGCGGATTCTTCAATCGAGAATGAAAAGCTCGGCTTTGGCAGAGGTGATATGTCGGTTTGGGACGTGCTGGAGAAACTGTATCTGGACAAGGGATGGAGGGTAAATGAAGGACAGGATAAAACACTGATTATAAAACCCGCCAAGCAAACCGATGCGCCGATTGAGGATTCTTTGGGGCAGGCACGAGTGGTGCATTTCCCGGCGGATAGGTCACTGGGGATGCTCTGCGTGCAGAGAGAGACCATTGGTGCTCCCGTTCATTGGTGGTGGGGGCTTCATAGCCAATGGCAATATCTTCGTTCACCTTGGCAGTATCTGGCTGAAGCAAGAGGTGAAGTTACTGTTCCAGCCGGAAAACGCTTAGGGCTGATTGTCGGTCGAGATGGCATTCAGAACCTCTCAGATCTCGCCAAGCTGCGCCCGGATGATCTGTATATGCTGAAAATTAAATGCGGCAAAAATGCAGAGTACAATCCGGGAGATGATTGCATGCCGCATCTTGTCACGCTGACCGGACTGAAAGAGCTGATTCTCGAATATCCTGGCATCACTAATGAAGGACTCCGACCTATACAGGGATTAAGCTCGCTCGAGAGACTCTCCTTGATATCAGCACAACTTGACGATACCGGTATGGCTCATATAGGTGGATTAGAATCATTGAAAGGCTTGCGTTTTTACAGCAGGAATGTCACAAATGCGGGCTTATCTCATCTGTCAAAGCTCACCTTGCTCGAGGAGCTGTTTCCGAGCGGTATCATCGACGACGAAGGCTTGGCACACCTTACAAAGTTATCTGCATTAAGATACTTGTTCCTTGCTTCCGGCGACTTCACCGAGAATGGTTTGGCCCACCTCAAAGAGATACCTTCGCTTAGAAAGCTGGATGTGGGAAGGATTGAATTCAGCAGTGAAGGGCTTGCCCATATTTCAAGGATTCCTGGACTTGAGGACCTGTCCATAACTAATACTGTACTTTCTCATGAAGACCTTGTCCCTCTAAAATCAATGAATTCACTCAAAAGACTGTCTCTTTCACCTGCTATTCAACAGATGGCGCCCGACTTTACTGATGAGGCTTTATTTCATCTAAGCCAGATCAAATCGCTCGAATCGCTGGTATTGGATTATGGAAAGTTCACGGACAAGGGACTGGAACATCTTACGGAACTGGTTAACCTAAAGCGCTTGGACATCCCGAATAATTCCGGCTTCACTGACGTCGGCCTCAGTCACTTGACTAAACTGCCATTGCTTGTGGAGTTTAAGTTAAGGGCTAATCAGTTTACCGATGTTGGTATGTACTATATCGCCAGTCTAACCAATCTAAAACGGCTTGATCTTTGGGGCCATAGAGCAAACATAACCAATAAAAGCTTGGTCCGCTTGGCAGATATGAGAAAGTTGAGCTATTTGGTAATCGCAGGGAATTTTAACGATGAAGGATTAGTCCACGTCGGTAATCTGAATAAGTTGAATTATTTGGACATCAGTGGGGACTTTACAGATGACGGACTTCACGGCCTTGAAGGACTAAATTTGCTTAGGCAGTTGAAGATAAGATCCGAAAACAAGTTAAGCCCGCAGGCGTTACAGGACCTGCGCAGCAAGTTGCCCAATCTCCTCGTGTTAAGCTGACCTGCCAGGTGCAATCAAGGTTCTTGTGGAAAACCACAGGGTCGCTGGTCGCTGGAAGAAGTGGTGGGACCGGAACAGGGACGTGTTTATGTTACCGGGAAAACCGGCAGAGCAGGCAAATCTACCGGTTGAAGCTGAAGAGACCGTGGCAAGCTCGGTTATCTAAACAGTATGCGGCACAGGCGAGAGTAAGAGAGACTGAAGTTTTAAAATAACCGGCGGCATAAAACGCCGAACGAAATATTTTGATACCTGCATGCGGGGTAATTAGGTATTTCAACTGAAGTTGTAGTGTTTTGTCACGGTTGCGGAGATGCTCTATGTACGCTTAAGGCCCTTAGTGAAATACTACTAAGGACACCGGCGGCAAAACTTACCGAGTCCGTGCCTTTTGAAAGGTTAATTAATTCAATATGTCACTGAAGATTTAGAGTCTTTAACTGAAAGGAGCAGAAAATGAAATCTATAATCCGAACAAATACCGTGCTTATTGTTGTCAGTAGTTTAGTGGCGGCAAGTTTTGTGTTGCCCGCTATCTCTTCTGAAGAAAAGGTTGTCGAAACCCGCCCGTCCTCAGGACTTAAGGTGACCATTCCGAAGCAGCCGGAAGTGTTGGAGAAAGATACGCGATATGTAGGAGATCAGAGAACCAAGCCCGAGGGTTTGGGCTATGTTGTCTGTCCCCGCGCGCTCAGTGACGGCCAGCGCCTGTACACTGACAGGTCGTATACCTTGGTTGGGGTACCTGAGAAATATCAGGCTCTGACTTACATTCAAACCTGCCAGGATGACAAAAGCGCCCGGCGGAATTTCAACCTCCCCTTGGAGGTGAATACTCCTGTGATGGTATATGTGGCCCGCGACGACCGGCTGAAGGAAAGACCCACATGGCTTAGTGCCTTCAGGGACACAGGTGATGACTTTACATCCAGCGATGTGTTTTCCCCAAATTACAGCATCTTCGTCAAAGCTTTCCCAAAAGGAAAGGTCATCCTCGGACCTAACAAGGGTGTCATGGAGTCGTGCATGTATCTTGTGATGATAGAAGAGTTGCAGGCCCCGTTTTCAAAGCCCATTGTATTTGCCACATCTGACAAGACCGAAGGTAGAGCGCCTTTAAAAGTTCGGTTTCACGGTTCCATGCTAAGTGACGATAGAACCGTTGCCAAATACCAGTGGGACTTTTTAGATGACTTGGAAAAGTCTGACGAGGCCGATCCCGTACACACATACAGGAAGGCCGGGTCCTACGTTGTCAGTCTGTTACTTGAGGATTCGACCGGCGAGATTCATAACGCACAGGTTGGAATCGAGGTCTATCCGTCGATTACCGAAACGTATATTATGGGATTCAAGGATTTATACGAGAGATTGGGGTCTACTTATCCGTGCTTCGAGTTGAAAGGTATCGACTGGGAAGCTGTTGGCAAAGAATTGCTTCCGAGAGCTAAGAAGGTAAAGACAAACGAAGAGTTCGGTTTGCTTTGTATGGAGCTCGTGGCGCGTCTGGAGGATAGTCATGCGTATCTAATGGCAGGCTCTGCCAGGCTGCCGTCGGTATCGTTTCCGCGATGGGACCCTGGATTTGCCTGTTTGATTGATGATCACGAAAGACCCGTTGTCTATTACGTGGACAGGAATGGGCCGGCTGAAAAAGCGGGAGTCAAGGTCGGGATGACAGTCCTTTCCGTTAATGGTGAAGATGTCGTTAAATACCTGGAAAAGCGTATGAGTCAGATGAGAAAATACAGCGGTTATTCGAGCGAACGCTATATGCTCTACCACGCTGCTCAGTGGCTCGGCATGCAGGCCGACCGTGGCTCTGTGGTCGAGTTTCAGATGCAGGATGTCGGCGGCAAAACACACTCCTTCAAGCTGCCCGCAACACTTGGTATTCGCTACCTGCCAAGGCGGCCTGTCCAGGTTCCCGGCACATCAGATACTGCAAATGTATCGTGGACGAGACTTGATAATGAAATTGGATACATCTACGTCCGGAGAATCAGAGACGACTTAATAGACAGGCTGGATAAGGCCGTCGGGGAACTTGGGAATGCTCGCGGCTTGATTATCGACGTGCGGGGCAACAGCGGCGGAGGTTTTGATTCGCGGCGGTCGCATACCAACTTTATGATCGAAGATGAATCCGAATCCGACCGGCCGAAGTTCAAAGGGCCGATTGCACTGCTGATTGATCCGCGATGCATCAGCGCAGGTGAAGGCTGGGCATCCTGGTTCATCGCCAACAAGCGGGCACACGTGTTCGGCCAGGCAACCGCCGGGGCATCGGCCCGTAAGACAATCTATACGCTGACCAACGATTTGTACAAAGTCCGCTATCCGGTCAAGGCCTATAAGGGTTATCTGGATAGGCCAATCGAACGACGCGGGCTGGAGCCGGATGTCCCCGTAAAACAAAACGCACAGAGTTTGGCGGCCGGTGAAGATGCGGTGCTTGGAGCTGCGGAGCGATATCTTATCAATTTAACTGAGAAAAAGATAGAAAGTCGTTGATGACCGGAAAAAAACGCGGATTATCCGCCCGGCTCAATAGCGGCCCGGTTCGTTTTATGGCATGGGCTTGAGCCCTTCCCATCGCAGATTCCATTTTCCGTTGTCCGGAAAACCTGGATGTGGCCGGTCGGGACAACCATCCCAGCCTGCCGCCATCATCGCGACGGCCGTCAGCAGGCCTCCATTGCCGGGCAGGTAAACCGGCAGACGGGATGATTGGTAGTTGTGTCCGTTGGCCAGGTAACGGTTTTTCTGTGACTCGATAAACAGGGCATCCACCGCCTTGTTCGGCTCGCCCAGACGTGCTGCTGTCATCGCCAGCATCGGGTAATCCCAGCCCCATGTTGTGGGCCAATTCCAGTTTTGGAGGACGTGGTCGTATGTTCGCTTCATCGTTTCGGCATCGGTCATTGGTGTTTGAGGAACAAACCCAAGTGCTGCAACCATGGAAGGATGATCACGATAAATCGTGAATGGTTCCGTTTCGATTCCCGTGTAAACACCGTCACGGACATTAGGCCGTGACAGTTTTGACATAATGTCATCCCATCTCGCATGGCGTTTCATCCCGAGTCTATGACGCCATTTCTGTGCGGTCTCCAGTGCCCAGTACCAATAAGCCAGTTCGAATGTAGGATTTAGATTTCTCCTCCGTTCCCGGCCGTAACTTTCCTGGGCGGGGATCAGTGCCGGGCCGAGTACATATCGGTTTTTGATTTTATCCCGGGCAGGATACGAAGCCATAAATTCTGCTGTCTCAAAGACAATCTCCCGATATCGCTCCAGCGTGTCATGGTCCCCGTGAGTGCGGTAACACAACTCGGCATAGTAAATCGGGTGAGGCTGCTGCCAGATAAGAAATACACCGACGCTGCTCGGGCTTTCCCTGCCTTCGGGGGATGTCATTTTGGGCCAGCGGGCTCCCTTATATCCCTGTATGTGCGCAGTCGCTTTGGCCATCGGTAGAATGGTTTCATACCAGGGCAGGCTCTTCTCAAGAAATTCCAGACGGTCCCAAAGAGCAAAATGTACTCCATGCCACCAGTGCATTTCCAGGTGGAACTTTCCGTGCCAACTATTAAACACCAGTCCCGTTTCCTGCGGAGGATATGACCCGGCACAATTAATGGCGGTCAAGTATTGCGAAAGTACGACTCTGCGCTCAAGTTCTCGGGCACGAGGATCGGTGCATTTGGAAAAATCTATCGCACCCCTGGTGTTCCAGAAATGCTGCCAGTGACTCTCGGCCGTTTGCTTAACTTTGTCAAAATCGGGTACGGCTTCGATACTCTTCTTCGATGAAAAAGCAAAGACAATCTCCATTACGTCTTTCTTCGGTTGAGTAATTTCGTATTCGTGTTGTGAGATAGTTTTTATACGCCCTTTGGTCGGACTCAGCAATCTCACGTAGTAACGGGTCGAGTCAAGAGTCCTGATAAATTCGGCTTTGCCGTCATCAATTCGGCTTTGTGTCTTATGGGGGTTTGGGCTGGACCAGTCAGCAGAACTTCTCCAGCCTGTGCTGCCGTAAGGAAATGCCAGCGAAACTGATAGACGCCCCATTCTAAGAAGGGCCGACTCAACGCGCACAGCCAAAATATCCCTGGCGGGATGACAAACTGTCCTGACCGAGACAGTATGACTGTCTATTTCGAATTGGCTACTGAGTAGTCCCGTCCACAAATTCAGGGTTTGTACAGTATCTGTAAGGTCATCAATGCTGGCCCTTGAGCCGTCGGCTTTAGTAATTCGCAAACCGATTTGTCCGAGATCTAAACGGTGGGGATTGGAGCGAAGCCACGCCGCGGCTGGTGAGTACCCCTTCGGGTAATTGCCGTCTGAGGCATAAGGCACGCTGCGCCCCCAAACATTGTATGATTCCAACACATCGGACAGCGCGTATCCTTTGGGATTGGGCATACTGTGCCAGCCCCATTGTGATAGAGTGCCCAGCGGCGTGCCTTTGGAATGATATTCGCCAAATGTCTGAAGACCAGTAATGTCGGCGGTAAACGCAAACTCACCATTACCTACGCTCAGTGATGTCAGCGGGTCCGGTTTGCTGATGGTGATATTATGCCGGGTTACTAACGCATGACGGTCTATTTTATTATCTGACAACGCTTCAGGATTGTCCGCCATCACAATAGAAGCCAAAGTAAAACAAGCGAATAAAAAATACAGGATTATTCGACGTGTAGTCAGTATTAGTTTCATAGTCTTTCCGGTTCCGTTATGATTTCCTCTTGATAAGTGGTTTTCTCGAATATTACAGCACTGCCCCATTACCCTCGCATCCTGTGTATTCTGGAGAGTCGATAAATCGGCCTTATAACGAGCCGTTCCATTCGAAGTCGTTGCGACGAACCTGCCGGCTATCCGAACTTGTAGTGTTTTGTCACCGCTTCGCTGACCTGCCATGTACACTCCAGGTCCTCGGGGAATACCACAAGGTCGCCAGCGGCGAAACTTACCGAGTCCGTGCCGTCTGTGACCGTTACTTTCCCTTCTAACAGCAGACACGTTTCTTTTTCTGTGTATGCCCAGTCGAAGGTGCTCGCTTCACATTTCCAGATTGGCCAGGCCTTGCAGGCCTCGGCCTCTTCATCGGATGGCTTTTTGACAATCACATCTTTTACGCTTGGCATATCTTCTGCTCCTTTGACTATTATCGATTTAGCTTGTATTATATCCTATGGAGCATATTTGTGAATATGGAATGGGAATTTTTATTAATAGTCTTTGTTAACGTATTTTTTGTTATTGACAAGTCAGGATGTTATGGAGCAGGGGCAGCTTGGAAAATTCAGGGCATGGTTCGATGATTATGTGGCTGGCTTCTACGGCGGCGATGAGTTCATCAATGCCAATTTGAAGCTGAAAGAAGAGCACACTCACCGGACCTGTGAAGAAGCGTTGTTTTTGGCTAATGAACTGGATCTATCAGATAATCAAAAGCGGATTGCTGAAGTGATAGCACTTTTTCACGATATAGGTCGCTTCGAGCAGTTTATTAAGCATCTCACTTATAATGATCCACAAAGCGTAAACCATTGCATGCTGGGTCTGAAGGTTCTCAAAGAGACACAAGTGCTGGAGACTGTTGATGCCGCGGAAAGGCAATTGATAGAAAAAGCGATTGAATATCACGGCTTAAAGGAGCTGCCCGCCGATTTGCACGGCGATTGTTTGCTGTTTGCGAAATTGATTCGCGACGCCGATAAGATAGATTCGCTCTATGTCATGACCGATTGCTACAGGCAACACGCCGAGAATACCCCCGGATTTAAACTGGAGCTTGAGCTTCCGGATAAGCCCGGCTATTCCGAACATCTCGTTAAGGCCCTTCTAAGTGGGCAGAGGGTGGATTACAGAGAATTGAGGACGTTGAATGATATGAAGCTTTGCCTGCTTGGGTGGATTTACGATGTGAATTTTACTCCAACGATAAAACGTATAAAACAACTCCGGTTTTTGGAGATGCTTGTTGACTTTTTACCAAAAACAGAAGATATTAAAAGGGTCGAACAAAAGATATTTGAATATGTTGATTTCAGAATAAGTAAGGAAACAACTGACAAGGAGAAGTAAGATGAAGGAAGGCATGATAATGGAGACGGTATTGCACACAAATATTGCAGGTATGGAGCCGAGCAGGGGCAAAGTTCGCGATATATACGATTTGGGTGATAAGCTCCTCATCGTTGCTACCGACAGGATTAGCGCGTTCGACGTGGTTATGACCAACGGTATACCATATAAAGGAATTGTGCTGACGCAGATTTCACGTTTCTGGTTCGATTTTCTAAGCGATGAGATTGAGCATCACCTCATTAGTGATGATATAAAGGATTTTCCCGAGCCGTTTAGTAATCACCCCGAGCAGTTGGCCGGGCGCAGTATGCTGGTTAAAAAAGGCGAGGTTCTGCCCATAGAGTGTGTGGTTCGCGGCTATCTGGCTGGCTCGGGCTGGGTCGAATACCAGCAGAGCCAGACAGTCTGCGGCCAGAAGCTGCCCCCCGGATTGAAGCAATGCCAGAAGCTGCCCGAGCTTATTTTCACCCCCGCCACCAAGGCCGAAAGAGGAACGCACGATGAGAATATCAGCTTTGAGCGGTCCGCTGAAATCATCGGCCGGGAGTCGGCGGCCTACGTCCGGGACAAGAGCATAGAGATTTTTAAAAGGGCAAGCGCATATGCCGAAACCAGGGGCATCATCCTCTCCGACACGAAATTTGAGTGGGGTGTGGTTGACGACAATATTATTCTGGTTGATGAGGTCTTGACCCCGGATTCTTCCCGCTTCTGGCCGGCCGACAAATATGAGGCCGGCAGGGATCAGGAAAGTTTCGATAAGCAGTTCGTTCGCAATTACCTTGAGAGCATAAATTTCGACAAATCAGGCCCCGGAGTCGAGCTACCAGATGATATCAGGCAAAAAACCAGCGACAAATACATGGAAGGATACGAACGACTGACCGGAAAAAAGTTTGAGTTCTCAGGGTAGGATTTGTTAGCTGCCTTCATGTGTAAGGGACCGGTTTTGGAAATACAATTTCCCGCTGATTTCGACTGGCATGGTTGGATTGAACGCTGGGATAAAATGCAGGACCGATACGTATTGTGTCGAAAAGAGCGGTTTGAATTGATGGTCCGGCTGATTGCTTATACCCGACATACTATCTCAGGGGTACTGGACATCGGCTGCGGCACGGGCAGTTTAATGCTGCTGATTTTGGAAAGGTTTCCAGATACTGAGGTTTATGGTATCGATTTTGATCCGACACTTCTTGCACTTGCAGAAAAAAGATTAACAAAATTCGGCGAGCGTGCCCATCTTATCCAAACCGACCTGCGTGAAAAATCCTGGATGAAGCTTGTACCTGCTCCAATAGACGCGGCTGTCTCGGCTACCGCTCTGCACTGGCTTAATCCGAAGCAGTTAAGCCGGTTTTATAACCGGCTCGGTCGGATTCTTCGGCCGGGCGGTTTCTTTCTAAATGCTGACCATGTTCGAAGCAGCGAAGCGGATATTCAAAAAAAATGGGAGCAACACAGAGAGCAGATGTACCGGCAGAAAGCCGACCCTGCGGTGGACGACTGGGATGGTTTCTGGAATGAATATGGTCAGGCGCTAAAGATGGACATTGAGCAATTTCGCTCCGCCTTTACCGGGCCATGGGAAGGCTCGGAGCAGGGCATGCCGCTTGAATGGCATTTTAAAAAGCTAAAGGCAAGTGGTTTTGAGGCGCTTGATTGTTTTTGGCGACTGGATTGTGATGCCATTTATGGAGGCATTCGGCGGAAAAATTGAACTGTAGGATACATGTGTGAGACTTCTGCTATAGCAGTGAGGTTTAGCTTATTGAATTTGTAGAAAATGAATATATCACTTCATAAGAATAAATCCCTACTGGTATATGGTTTTCTGCTTATAACGGCATTTGCGGTATATTGGCCGGTCCTCAAGTGCGAGTTTGTCAAGTATGATGACGATAAATACGTTACTGAAAATCCAAACGTAAAGCGCGGAATAACTTATGATTCGGTCATCTGGGCCTTTACCACACCTCATTATCATATGTGGCACCCACTGACCTCGCTGACCTACTTGCTGGACTATCGACTGTTTGGACTAAATCCCAAATGGTTTCATTTGACGAGTTTGTTGTTTCACATCGCCAGCACGCTCCTGCTGTTTGGTATATTGAAAAGGATGACCGCCGCCGTCTGGCCCAGTTTGTTTGTGGCTGCGGCGTTTGCCCTGCATCCTTTGAACGTCGAGTCCGTTGCCTGGGTGTCTGAGCGTAAGAACGTTTTGAGCACCTTTTTCTGGATGTTGACCATCGCGGCCTATATTCGATACACGGACCGTCCTCATCTCGGCAGGTTCCTGCTGGTGGTTTTGGTTTTTGCCTTGGCCACCATGACTAAGCCGATGGTGGTGACTTTACCGTTCGCGTTGCTTCTGCTGGACTATTGGCCGCTGGGCCGCCTTCAATTCAAGCGTGCCGGTGACGAGCAGGATATAGAGCAGGCTGAATCAGAGCAGGACGATGGTCGGCGGGTTCCGCTCTGGCGTCTGCTCGTTGAAAAGATTCCCTTGTTTGTCCTTGTCGCAGCTTTGAGCGCGGTTACCTTTATCGCTAGCCAAAGGGGTGGAGTCATGTCCGGCTGGCATAATGTCCCTCTCAAATATCGTCTTGAAAACGCCCTCGTATCTTACGTCACTTATATTTCAAAGATGGTTTGGCCCGCCCGGCTGGCGGTATTTTACCCCCATCCTTTTAATAAGTTGTCAATCTGGCAGGTAGTGGCCTCGGCACTGGTACTGCTGGCCGTTTCGGTCGCTGTATTGTGGTTCGTTCGACGACGTAAATACATGACGGTCGGCTGGCTCTGGTACCTCGGAATTCTTGTACCTGTTATCGGCATTGTCCAGGTCGGTTCACAGGCCATGGCCGACCGATATGCTTATCTGCCCTTTATAGGGCTCTTTATCATGATTGCCTGGGGCCTGTATGAGTTGCTGGCAAGCTGGCGATACCGAAAGATTGTTCTTGGCCCGGCAGCGCTGGCCGTTCTTCTGACTTTGGCCGTATGCACAAGACTTCAATTGCGTCATTGGCGAAATAACAAGGCTCTTTTTGAACACGCGATTAATGTTACCGAAGATAACTTCGTAATGAATAATAATTATGCCAACGTGCTAAAAGACATGGGAGAGGTTGAAAAGGCGGTTGAACATTTTTATAATGCCCTGCGAATCAGGCCGAATTCTCCTGAAATTTATAACAACCTCGGAATTGCTTTTCGCAGGCTTGACAGGCCTGATGATGCGATTATGTGTTACCGAAAAGCTCTTGAGTTGAAGGCATACTTTCCCCAGGCGCGTTACAATCTGGCCTCTGAGCTTGCAAGACGGGGAAAAACAGATGAGGCAATCGAACACTATCGTATGGTATTACAATTGAGGCCCGATGATGTCGATACACTAAGCGGTTTGGGATTTGCTTTGGCCCAGAAGGGCCGATTCGATGAGGCTATAGGATATTATCAAAAAGCGCTTAAAATTGAGCCTGACAGCATAATCACCCGCGGCCGGTTGGGATTAGCGCTGGCCGGCATTAAAAAGTTCGATGAAGCTATTGAGCAGTTTCTGATAGTGCTCAAAGCTAATCCCAGGGATCTCGAAATGCACTGTAATGTCGGTATTCTTTTGGCCGCCCAGGGTAAAACCGACAAGGCCGTAAAAGCGTATCGACGGGCACTACAAATCAATCCTGGGTATACAAAGGCCCAACAGCTCTTGAAGACTGCATTATCGAAGAAGGAAAACCAGTAAGGAGGCTTATATTAGGTGATACTTGAATAAAAAAATCGCAACATTTTGGTGGATGCAGCTTTTAGTGCTTTCGGCGGTTCATTTCTTTATCGATATGTTCGCAGGTATGTTGCCTCCTCTCCTGCCGGCAATCATGGAAGAATTTGCATTGAGCCTTTCACTGGGTGGCTTGCTTGTCATCGCCATGAATATGACAAGTAATGGCGTCCAGGTACTGACCGGCCATATGCGCGCTCGCAAAAGAACACCTTTATTCCTGCACATCGGCCTGATAGTCGGCGCCGGTATTTGCTTGCTGGGTGTACTTCCGAGGATAGGTTATATCTTTGTTCCTCTGTTTCTTCTGGCCTTGGTAAGTGGCTGCGGCATAGCCGTTGTGCACCCTGAAGCGCTGCGGGCCGTTCACCATCTTAGGCGAATTCCTCCCGCGGTTAGCACGGCGGTTTTTATGGCCGGCGGTTTTCTCGGATATGCAAGCAGTGGGACGGTCTCGACTGTTTTGGTGTCACGGTACGGTCTGTGGGGGTTGTATCCTTTGGTTCTTTGTCCGGTTGTCGGCATTTTGCTGGTCATATTCCTGAGAATCCGACTGGCGATTGAGCCAACTATCGCAAATACAAATAAACAGGCCGTGTCTGATAAGCGATTGCCTTTCTGGTTTATTTTTGCGATGGCGATGCCGGCTGCGGTTTCTACAATGATTTTCGCATCCTTGTTGCCGACCGTGCTGAATAAGTTTGGTTTTGAGCTTACCTTCGGAGGATTCTCGGCGACGATGTTTGGTCTGGGAGGGGCGGCTGGCTCATTTGTATGGGCGGCTGTCGCTCACAAAAAAGGTGAGCTTCGATGTTTGATCATCGCACTTTTTCTTACAGTTCCTTTTTTGGTGATTTACCTGATCTTTATAGGTAAGGCAGCAGCTATATGGCTGGTATTTGGTGCGGGTTTTTGCTCTATCTCAGCTTACACATTGATGATTACCCTGGCCAGAGACTCCTCGGGCCCAAACCTGGGAAGGCGAATGGGTTTTATGGTCGGTGGAACATGGGCGCTGGCAAACATTGCATTTCTGGCTTTGTTGCCTGTCATAGAGCATCTTGGTGCTGATTTTGTCCTGAAGTTTGTGCCTGTAGGTTATATACTCTCAGCAGCCTTTGGACTTTTCATTATGTTCAGGGTTCGCAGGCCGGCAGAGGCGGAATTAGCCGGCCAATAGCCACAGCTTGGACTTCTCGAAAAAAGCATTTCGATTATTTCCCGATAAGACATACAAGGCTGTATTTTTTACGAAAACTTTTACACAAATTCAGCTCCACACGGTTATTATTAAGTGAAAACTGGACATGTTCGGATTTTATAAAACGTTAGTTAGAGCGTAGGAAATGAAGCATTCGAAGCGAGCGGAGCTCTTTAGACAAGTAAAAGCTGACTATATTGATTTCCTGTCATCGGTGCTCTGGAAGCTCACCGGCGACAGGGAGCTTTTCACCGAGGCGATGCAATATGCGCTCTTGGGAATGTGGCGGCATGTCGAAAAGCTCAACGGCAGGAAGGCCGGTTCCTACATTTACAGGATTGCCCTGACCGCAAATTCCAGGGCCTGGCGAAACAGAATAGGCAGAAATGGACAAATCAACGAAAGCCACCCAGTCGTTAAAGAAGGCCCGGTTGATAAAGTCAGCGACAGCGAATTGGTGGCAAAAGTAAGACAGGCAGTAGCCCAGCTTCCGCCCAAGCAGGCAAAGGCGATTGTAATGAGATATTTCGAGCAAAAAAATTATCAGGCCGTCGCCGAGAAATTGAAATGCAGCGAAGCAGGGGCAAGGTCACATGTATCCAAGGCGATTGCGACGTTGAAAAACAAGTTGGCGACTGTGAGGGATTAGGAGACAAAAAATGAAACCGGATAGTATTGAAGAAATCCTGAACAAGTTAGGCGAAGAAGATGTGCCCACCGAGGCCCAGCAAATCGCCCGGAAAATGTCAAGAGATTTCAGCCAGACTTTGATGCGACCAAAAAGGCATATTCTCATGGAGTATATTATGAAAAGTCAAATTACAAAACTGGCCGCCGCCGCGATGATAATTCTTGCAGTGGTGCTGACAATAAATCTTTGGAACGAATCAGCCTACGTTCTTGCACAAACTATCACGGCCAACCACACAGTCCGTTACCTGCACATCAAAGATTTTGCCTCGGGACACAAAGATGAGCCGAAACAATTCTGGCTGGAATTTGATGCCAATGGTGAGGTTAGGAATGTGCGAATGGACTTTCCCGAGTGGGCGTCAGGGGGGGATGGACCTAAAGTAGTAGTGTGGAAGGAAAATAAGGCACAAGTATGGTTCAGGAGGAAGAATAGTTTACTTACTGTCAGGGACGAAAGCGTTGCTAAAAGTATGCTCAAACTGGCGGAAGAATGTGATCCAAGACTGGCTGTTGAACGTCTATATGCGCAGCAAAAACAGGGTAAGATAAAGATAGAGATTGACGAACCTTCCAATAAGGCAAAACCGATTGTCGTAACAGCAACGTACCTGTCTGAAAGTTCTTCCCCTCGCAGACGCCTGGTTTTATTCGTTGACCAGGCCACCAAACTCGTTAGCGCCACAGAGTTTTACCGGCTAAAAGATGACCAGTATGAATACATTGGTATGCAGCGATATTATAACTACAATCAGCCAATCGATGCCGGGATGTTTACACTCGATGATGAAGTTTCCGCAGATGTGATGCGAGTTGATCAGACGATTCAGGATATCGGCCTGGCCCAGGGCAACCTTAGCGATGAGGAGATTGCCGTTGAAGTGGCAAGACAATTTTTCCAGGCGTTGATTGCCACCGATTACGCAAAAGCAGGCAAATTGCTGGAAGGTATACCGGCCGACAAAATAAAACAGGGATTCGGCGACAGAAAGTTCCTCCGCATCATTTCAATCGGACCGGCCGGCCCACATCCAAATCCTGCTACCGGCGGCCTGGTTGTACCCTGCACGATTGAGATCGAAAAAGCCGGAAAGAAAAGCCTGTGGAAACTGGAGCGTCTCGGTGTTCGGCAGGTTTTCAATCAACCTGGGCGCTGGACGATTTTCGGCGGGATTTAACAAAATTGCCTTAAGTACTATAGAGGACTAAGAAGGCAGTCCTCCTTTACTGGAGGTCGAAAATAGGCCGGGTGTTTGCCCCGGCCTTTTTTTGTCCGCTTGGAAGAATTTCCACTGAAAATGAGGTGCGCAGGATGTGTTTCTTTCATCTATAATAGTGAGTGCCATGGCAAAGTAGCTACTAAAGTAAAGTATCGAGGACAGTTCTTGATAGAGCGACAAAAAAAGATTCTGCAATTACTGGATACGTCAGGGGTGGATTTGCATAGGCTTTTGGCACGTCTGACGCTGCGAGAAGATGTCGTGGGAGATTTGCTGCAGGAACTGTTCATAAGGTTATGCAATTCCAAAGCGTTTGATAAGGCAGAGGATCCTTTTGCCTACGCTCACCGCGCGGCCACGAACCTTGCGTTTGAATGGCGCAGGAAGAGCAAAACCGCCTCTCAACCGTTGCAGGAGAATTGCCTGAAAGCAGAGAATGATTCATCGGCACTAAGGAAAATGATTCAGGCCGAAAAATTACAGCAGGTTCTCAATGCTGCTTCTAAATTGAATGATTTAGCACGAAATGTAGTCGTAATGCACTATATTGAGCAGAAATCTTATGAGGAAATTGCGCGACGGCTCGGTAAAAAACCGCAATATATGCGTTCATTATGTTCAAAAGCCATGGCCCGGCTTAGAGAATTGCTGGAAAATAGAAATGATAGCCCTGAAAAATAAGTATAGTGTCACGATGAGGTGATGTTATGTCGGAAATCGATGAAAAAGAAATTAAGCTTCGTTTTGAAGCCATTTCACAGTTTCAGTTAAGCCCTGAGGCTACTGCCCGCGACCTGGAACGTGTAAGAAAAATGTTGAACAAACAAACGAGCGGACTCAGAACTGGGGAACAAAAAATATGCAGAAAGATTATGAAAAGTCCAATCGCGAAAATTGCCGCGGCGGCTATGGTAATAATAGGAGTGATTGTAGCTGTCCAACAGATCGGCGATTCAAGTCTCGCATGGGCAGATGTACGCGAGGCATTCCTAAAACAGCCTTGGGTACATTTGAAGTATGATAATGGCGCCGAGCGGTGGTATGATTTGCAGACTGGACATCACTATTACAAAGATTGGGATGGTCGTTGTGTTTTTGTAGACCAAGCATTAAACATTAGGCAAATGTATTATGAACTGTGGGGAGAATACATATCTGAGGATAGGCCGTGCATTTATCCCGATGGAGTAATTCCCCCTTGGCAGCCAAAGACGGCGTGGGATTCTGTTGTCGGGGGTTTGGAAAAAATGTCTGACATGGGAATCTGTGGGTCGTGGGAGGCTGAAAGTGATGCAGAGCAAATCGACGGCAGACAACTGGTAAGGTTTGATTGCTTTTACAACGATGCGGTAGGAAGGCGATTGCTGATTACAAAGATTTGGGCTGACCCCCGGACGCGATTGCCGGTAAAGGTTCGAGAAAGGCTGGAGCTTGCTGACAGAAAAAAACAGAAGCGAGAATTCATAACTGGCGAATTTGACTTCCCGGATAGTGGCCCCTCGAGCATCTACGACTTGGGTGTGTCGCGGGATTTACCAATCATAAAACACTATGCCAAGGTCGCGCTGCCTTCTATTGTAGAGGTGGTTGAGGCCGGTAAGACCAATCTCGAAAAATTTCCCCAACAGTATCGTTACCTTAGATGGGATAATGATAGGGAATCTCAAATTGAAGTTGTCTTCCGAAATCGCGAAAAGATTCATCACAACCACTACTTTAATCTATTACCAATTCATCCGGAACATCATCTGGAGTTGCCGGCGAGTGCGGAAGAAGTTTCAGATTGGTCCAAAACACAAATTCCTGTTGCAATCGCTGTGTTTGATGGAAGCAGATCGTATATAAGAAGGAATTTATATCCATTGCCGGAATTTAGGAAAAAATCTGAGCCCCAAGTGAGGGTGAAAAGAGATAGCCTCTTATTTAACAGCAGCAGGCCTCATAAGGCCCTATGGCCGTATGCCAATCGAAATCCTGCCCGCTTTGAATGGATTGAGGATGCACCTGAAGAACTGAGCGGTTACATTGGACTGCGCATTAACATGGGTGATATTCGAAGAGATTTTTATATCGATCCTGAACACGATTATATCTGCATAAGGTGGATATGGTGGAAACAAAGATCAGGCGTCTGGGAGAAGAAAAGGGAATATGAATCCTCTGATTTTGTTCAATTACCGGAGGGGCAATGGTATGCCGGCAAACGAATCCTGATTATTTACCCTGATCCGGAAAGGGGGACGGTTCGAGGAGGGGCCAACTGGAATATTGACTTTAAGGTCCTTGAAGAAAACCAATATCCACCGGATGCATTCAACGGCCAGCTACTTCTGGAAGGTGCTAAAGTGGAAACATATTAGCAAGGCTGTATTATATTTTGATTGAGTGATAAACCTCTCAGAGCATTTATAGATTAGTCCTTTGGGCCGGGCTTTTGGCCCGGCCTTTTTTACGCGCTTTCTAAGAAAACTGGTAACAGAAAGGTTTTTTCTGACTTTTCCCGATTTTTTGGGGAAATCTCGGCGTTCGACTTTTCTTTTCCGTCCAGGCTACTCTCAATCAATTCCACTGTTTTAGAGCCAATTATTATTCCAAAGGTAATTTGGTTGGAATGGCGCAAGGTGCATGGGCCCTGACGTTAGGAATCCGAGAATCGTTGGTGGGTGACAACATCGCACTATTTTTTACAAAGTATTTACAATTATTCCTTCGAAAGAGGAGTATAATATGTGCAGACAATAATAGAGAAATTAGGAGATTTGAAATGAGAAAATCAAAGTTAATTCTGACATTTTCAGTCACACTGTTTGTTTGTGCTGTTGACCAATCCGTGGGCTCCGAAGCTGAGCAGATTATTCAACGCTACCTGAAAATGCCGCATCCCAAAGACGCTTCGTTCAACGAAGCACGGATAGCAAGACGGAACGTTCTTGCCGAATTGAAAGCGATGCCGGAGCAAGCCATACGAGCGATTGGCCGTACACTGCCTGAAGTAGAGAATCCTCGACAGCGCTGTGAGCTTGCATCGATGCTTGGAGACTATTTTCATACCGAGGAATCGGCGGCACTGCTTTGTGGGTTACTGCAGGATCCCGACGAGAAAGTCCGCTGGCAGGCCATACATGGCTTGCGCATGATGGCCAGACGCACGGCTCGCAGTGGTGGAAAGCGCATTCAACGCCGGCCGGACTTTGTCCCCAAAGTTCAGGGCCTCGTCCCATATTTGGTATCTGCGGCAGGCGACAAGGCAGAACGTAATCGTGTTTCTGCGTTATATGCCCTTGCGGACACACGCGACCCTTCGGCTGTATCGGAAATGCGGAATCTGTTAAAAGACCAAAGCGAAAAAGTCAGGCTTTATGCCGCTTGCTTTCTTACCGAATATCAGGACGCGGCAGGTTTGCCTGAGATGAGGAATGCTCTAAACCGCTGTCGCAGCATTGATGTCAAACGCTTGGCAGTGGAGTTGGATTATTCATATTATCACGAAGCTGAACTCCTGTTGGCCTCACTTGAACGAATTACAGGAAAGAGTTTTGGCCCGATACCGCTAAACCCGACTTTGTGCAGCGATTTGAGACGAATGCAGGATATAAAAAGACGCTACAAGTCTCTTCTTGATACGTGGGCCGAATGGTGGGCGTGGGAGCCCAAGGATGAGGAGAAGTAACATATAATTAGTTTCACCTGAAGATTAAGGTTTTCTATAAACTCAAATGAGGTTTAAGGGTGAGGTGTTGCAGGAAAGCCATATAGATAGTCGTCCTGCTATATGCGAAAGGAGAAAAAATGAAAGCAATTCTTGTTCTATGTGTTAACTTCCTGGTTATGGTATCTATGTTGCCTGGGGTGTCTTTGGCAGATGACAGCATCAAGGCGGGATCAGCTATGGCCAAGCGAATCTCAGATTATGTCGCCGAGTTCGAGAAAGATGACTCGAAGTTGGCGCAGTCTTTGGAGAAGTTCAAAAAGAGGCTGCTAAAGTCGAAAGAGTCCGGATGGAAACCACCGTGGCAGGGCTACAAGGATGCCAAAGATCGCTCCTATTACGAGAAGCTCACGACGGAAGATTTGGCTAAGGAGTGTTTCTCAACCAGCCTTTGGGCACGCGAAATAATAATCTACAACCGGCCGGCGTACGGGATCGCCCGCGCTGGAATATTTCACGATGGCTTTGCTGTCTTGTACGAAAGGCCGGATTTCTGGGAGGCGATCGCATCAGTTTACATCCATCTCGCCCAAAAGCTTGCAGAGATCAAGGTGGAAAAAAAGCAAAGCGACCTTCAGACTCTCTCTGCGGAACAAAGAACGCAAATGGACATACTCTTCAACCTTCAGAATCTCGAGCATGTATATACCTACCCATTGTTTGTTCAAAAACTAAAGGGGAAGGAGGAACTGCTTCTGCGGGCGAACTTGGAAGCTCTAAAGTCGGTTTTGTCCTACCCCGGCGAGTCCGAACATAGTGACAAGCCCTTTTGGACTACGACAGTGGCCTATGGGCTTTCCCGTCCGATGTTTGCCCTTCTGAAAAGGATGAATCCCGACAGTTACTCCGAAATCATCTCTCGCCTGGAAAACACCGAATTATCGTTCAAAAGCCCCGATCCTACACAGACCCGCAGCTATATCCGACTGGTCGTTTCAACGGTCGAGCAGGCGCTGGCCGACACGGGCGGCAGCTCAAAATCAGTCTGGGATGCGGCTTGGCGATTCGACAGCACGCGCAAGGGATATTCGGTAGACAAAGGGAGAGTTGTGGTAGACCTCGGCGACGAGAAATCGTTGTGTCCCCAGGGACTTCTCGGCGCGACCAAAGTGCAGACCTCTATTAAGGAAATAGTTTTACGCTACCGGCTGTCAAAAGGCGGCCGCTACTGGCTTCATATCATCTGGAATCCCGGCGGTAGCGGTAAAGAGAAATTCGAGGTGCTTTTAAATGGCAAATCCGTCGGGATGAGCCAACTGGTAAACGGCTCGAAGACTCCAAATCAGAAGGTCGAAGAACTGTTCCCGATCCAGCATGAAAGCGGGCAAAGCGAGATTCTACTCCGACGCCTTTCGGGTAATGGATTGTTATTTGATGCGATGTTACTGTCAACCGGAGAAAAAATGCCTCCACGGGTGACGCCAAACCTGAAATTGCCCACCCTGGCCTCCTATGCAAAGGAGATAGGCGAGCCTGCCGTTGTATTTGATGGCGACTACGTTCGTTTTTACGCCCCGAAAAGAAAAGAAAAAGAAGCCAAAATAATCCATGGATGCCTCGTGCGGGCATACGATGAGCTTTACCGGATTGTCGGCGTCCACGCAAAGTACAAGTTTGTTGTCTACCCTTTACCGAAGAGTAATCCGCTTTGCATCGGCGGCACCAGCCAGGGCACGATTTGGCACTCTGATAAAAACCTCGACTTTCAGTCACTTCCGGAGTGGACAAAATATCGTGTGCCCCATGTCTCGGGATATATAGAGGAAATGGCTCACAATTTTGTCTCGGCCTCGTTGGCACAGTTTGGATGGGAGATGACCGGCTGGTCCATCTCAAAGATTGTCTCGGAAAAAGTGGCGGGCAATCCCATTCACCGAAAATCCGTTGTCGATGCCAGAAGGATACAGGCGGAAACCTTCGACCGATACAAAAAGCTCAACAACACATTTCCCAAAGACCTTCCATCCAATAAGTGCGACCGTATACACGCGCATTTACTCTATCTATGTCAGAGGCAGTATGGACGCAATTTCTGGCCCGATTTCTTTAAAGAGATACGAAAGGTCCGTGGGCAGTTACTCGACGTCAGCCGTTCAGGACCGGGCATTGAACGCCGAAACGCACGCTACAGAATTACCATTGATTGTTTCGATCGATTAATGAAAGGGCGATTCAAGAGTATGCTGAAAGAACACGGGATATCACTGACAACGGATATCAAATCCCTTAATCCGAATCGCCCGGATTGGAATAGAAAACTGCAGTAGAGGATTCACTCGCTGCTACAGATGAAAAAGCCTCAGAAGAAGATAGATAACCTTGAATATACTGAAAAAAAGAGGGATGATCGTTCTTCTTCGATTGTAATGTCTGAAACAGGCAGGGCCCGATTCCCACCCTTTTTTGTGCCATTTCAAAGCATCAACGGTATATAGACCTGTTTTTATGACTTTTCCTGATTTTTTTGGGACGTTTTCCCCCCTTTATCCGTTTATAATTGCGATGACAGCTGGAACTTATAAAAAACCGATATTGAGGCAAACAGAATTGACGATTGACGAAGACGAACAAACAAATCTTATCCAAAGGGCCTGTAGTGAGCCTGATGCCTTCGCTCAGCTTTACCTCTTGCATTATAACAGCGTTTTTAACTATTGTGTAAGGCGGTTATTTGACCGCCACCATGCCGAAGACGTCACCTCTACTGTTTTCTTCAAAGCCATGCATAGCTTAAGCTCTTTTAGCGGAAAAGCCGCTTATTTTCGAAGTTGGCTCCTTCGAATCGCCACTAACGCCGTTAACGACCATCTACGTGATACCAAAAGAAGGGCCGACGTTATGCAGAAAGTTATAAAAAATACTCGCGCAGAATCTGTCTACGCAATCGGCACTGAAGATTCGCTGATTGAAAAGAAGGCCCACTTGAAACAGGCCCTTTTAGGCTTAAAACCAAAGTACCAGGATGTCATCGCTTTGCGTTTCTTTGAAAAAATGAAATTGACGGAAATAGCCGCTTGTTTGGGAAAGAATCCCTCTACAATAAGAACCTGGCTGAATCGCGCTACCGCGAAACTGCGAAAAAAGCTAAATGCTTCTGTAAGACAGGAGGGACGATAATATGAACGATAATGAAAAATATATCGAAGAATTTGTAAAGGATGTTCCTTTTGATGCTCCGGACGCCGGGCACCGCGAAGTGCTCAAAAGGCAGCTCCTCAGTGCCTACCCCAAACATCGGTTCCGGCCGGCGGCTCGCTCTTTCGGTACGTGGAAAACCTTAATGGGTAAACCGGTTTTCAAACTCGCCGCTGCCGCCGTGATAATAATTGCCGTCGTCGGTGGTATCAACTTCTGGCCGAAGGGAAAGTGGTACCTGGGGCCGCCGGCTGCCTGGGGAAAGGAAATAATTCAATCTCTCGAAAAGGTAAAAACACTGGTTTACAGACAGCACGGGGCATCGGTTAGTGATTATGGCCTTGTGAAAATGGATGTTGAGTGGGAAAAACGCTTTTGTTCGGAAAACGCCTATAGATGCGACAGGTATGATTATCACACCGGAACTAAGGTCGTGAATACTCAGTGGATTTTACGCGAGCCCAATGGTCCCACTAAATACGAAGTGTCTTTCGAGTATCAATGCTACTTTCAGGAGAAAAGCGGAGACTGGCCTTTCTATTCTAACCAGATGGATTCGTTTCGCTACTATGTCGGCCTTCTCGAATCGGCTGACCGAATTCTCGGTACGAAGTCCTTTGACGGGCGTGAGTGTGTAGGTTTCGAGATAGACCTCGGCAAATCGGGTACGTTCCCTAAAGGCCGAACCGCCTGTATATGGTTTGATGTCGAAACGAAGCTGCCCGCTCGCATAGAAAAGCATGGCGTCAGAAGCAGCTTCGATGCGGCACAAACATACACGATAATACACGACCGGTTCGAATACTATACAGAGGTGCCGGCCGGCATCTTCGATCCCCAAATTCCCGAAGGTTTCGTCAACGCCCGTCCGGAGGATATTATTGCGGTAAGGAAAGGCAAAATGACTTATGCAGATGTTCCCGAAGGATTAAAAGAAGAAATTGTTGAGGCAATCAAAAATACCGAAACGGTGCTTTATCAGCAGGGTGACAGAACCGTATATTTGTCACCGAATGCCTGGCGCTACGACTATTATTTCGCCAATCGCCTGCAAAAAACTGAATGGTATGTTGGGAAACAGTTGGACACTCAGGAGACCGGCTTTGAAATTGAAGACAGGAATTTCTGGATTGTCAGAACGGCCGTCGATTACGACAGCCGGACATATCAGGTTTCAAGCTCCTACCAAAGCCGACATCCGATGCACGAGATTGTCTTTTTCGCAGGGTTGGTTGACCGGGCGGATCGCATATTGGAAAACCGGATTATTGATGAAGCCGAGTGCATTGGTTTTGAGATAAGCGCAAAGAAATATGGTGATAATCCCGATAGCATGATACATCGCTTTTGGTTTAATGCGGATACAAAACTGCTTGTACGTATGGAATTTGAATGGAACACGGATAAACCGTCAAGGCAGGAGCTTATGCAGCAATTTGAAAGAGGCCCGTTCCAGTGGGACCCGGAACTGCCCGCCGACACATTCACTCCCAAAATTCCTGAAGATTTTACGCCGCCAAAACCGACAGTTCCGTAATTTTGTCTTTGAACAGTTTAATAAAAGTCGCTGTCGCCCAATTGGCCCGGCAGCGTCTTTTGTGCGCAGTAATTTTTAGCTGGCTGGTTTATATTCATCCGTGTTTGTTCGTGTATAAGTTTCACGCTTTGGAGGAGGCCGCAAAGTTTCGCGTATATGTTTTTTCTGTCACCGGTGTCTTTTTGTGTTGGCGCAATGTGCCTAAAAACCTACAATAACAGTGCAGTAGGAATAAGGTAATGAAGTTGGTTCTTGGAATCTAAATCACACAGAGTAATTTGGAAGTACATTTTTGTAAGATAATCAAATGGAAGCATGAAATGGGAAATCTAAAAAAACATTGTTTGATGTGTATTCTCGCACTCTTGGTTTTGCCATTCTCAGGCGGCCTTCAGGCACAGGCGGCACAGCCCGAAACAGAGAAAATATTCCACGCCGTCGAAATGAACGGAGTGTTGTGTGGATACTCGGAAACCGACCTTTCGGCCGTAGTGAAGGATGGCAAAGAGATGACTTTGGAAAAAAGCAGGGTATTTATCATGCTTTCGGCGCTCGGGATGAGCTTTAATACCGAAGTCAAATCGACCTCATACATGGATCCCTCAACCGGCAGGGCTAACGATGTTAAAGTAGATATCGAGCAGGGACAGGTAAAGCTGGGTATAAAGGTCGTAGTGGAGGGTGATGTTGCTCATTATACCCCGATAATGGGTGGAAAACCCAAAGACATAAAGCTTGCGCCGGATGTAATTTTTGGCGATATACAACTTTTCAAGCAGCTTGTAAAGGACTTCACGAAAGGCAAAATAGAGAAAAAGACGCATAAAATCCTGGACGTAATGGAAGGGGAAATTCAGGAATCCGTATTTACAAAGGCTGGAATTGAAAAGCTTGAGCTGGCGGGCGACCACTACGATGCTATTGTTCTTGAGCAGCTTAATCAGAAAACAGGTGTAAAAATAAAATGGTGGATTGATACCCAAACCTCACGCATGCTGAAGGCAAATCTTCCCAACGGCCGCTCTTTATATTTAACCGACCGCTCCGTTGTGGATAAGATTAAAATAGCCGACATGGACCAGGCAATTATTGTCAAAGTAAATGTCCCCATCGCCGATTATCAGGCCATATCATATATGAAAGTAAAGGCGTCTTTTGAACCTACGGGATTGTGGATAACCCGGGAGGGCCTCAATGTCCCCGGACAGAGCTTTACAGGTACAATTAAAGACAATCTTGTTGAAGGCGTTTTCGAGATAGAACATAAACGTTATGACGGTTCCAATGCTCCGCCTTTCCCTCCCGATTTCACCAAGGACGAATCTTTGAAAAAGTATCTCGAACAGGAGGAAATGATTGAGTCCGAAGACCCGGTCCTCATCAAAAAGGCAAAGGAAATTACAAAAGGCTCAAAAGATTCCTGGGAGGCGGCATGCCGCCTGAGCAAGTGGGTGGCAGATAATATCAGTTATGCCATTCCCGGCGGAGGGACCGCCCGTAAGACCTACGATATAAAGGCCGGCGAATGCGGGGCACACTCGATTCTTCTCGCAGCCTTTTGCCGCGGCGTTGGCATACCCGCACGTGTGGTCTGGGGCTGCATGTATACTCCTAATTACGGCGGAAGTTTTGGACAGCACGGCTGGAGTGAGATATATATGGGCGAGGCTGGATGGATACCTGTCGATTCGACCGCCTTTGAAACCGATTACGTAGATTCGGGCCATATTCGGCTGGGAGTTTATCAATATATGACCACCGCCCTTAATCCCAAAAAGATGGAAGTGCTCGATTATAAAGCCGGCTCTGCAAAAATGGGACAGGCAGAAAAAGCGGAATCATCTGAAAAGTATGAGAAATATATGGGTGAATACGCCAATCCTGAAGCGAATATGAAAGTGAAGGTATTTGTTCAGGGTGGGTATCTGGCTCTTGATATCCCCAATCAAATGGTATTGGCATTTAATGACCCCGTTGAAAACAATGTATGGTATTGTAAATTATCCAACCAGTTGTACCTTACGTTTAATGAAGATGATTCGGGCAATGTACTTGAAATCCAGTTGCATCAAATTGTCCCCTTACCGAGAAAATCAGCACAGGAAAAGGCTGATAATACTATCCCCGAAAAATTCAGACCGTATCTCGGAAAGTATTCACTTGCAGCCCTGCAGACCGAATTTACCGTGCTCTATAAAGATGGCACCCTGGCCGTGGACGATCCGCTCGAAAAGAAAACTATAAAACTGAAGCTTCCTGATAAAAACGGAAGATGGGTCGATGAATTTAATAAAAATACTATCTTCTTCGATTTGGATGAACAGGGAAATGTCAAATCTATGAATATAGATTCGGTTTCCAGGTTTCGCCGCTGAGTGCCGTTGTCCACTGTGACAAGCGGCCGAGCCGGTTCGACCTGTGGGGCGCGATATCGGCAAAAAACATGTCTTTGTAGTGAAGAATTAAAAATGAAGCTGGGCTTCCTTGCCCGGCCCTTTTTATTTGCTGTGATGGAAATAACACAAAAAATTACAAAAAGTTTATTTTTTTGCGCTTATTTTTCTCCGTCGAATCAGACATTATAATGGACTCTGTCGGAAAGAGCCGGCTTGGAGGTTAGACATTAATACGTGACAGAGAAGATGCAAACAGAACTGGTTGAAGCTGCTGTTGCCGGTGACATCAATAGCTTTGGGCGGCTTGCCCGGCGATATTATGCTTCTATGGTGGCCATCGCCTACGCTATCCTTGCGGACCATCAGCTTGCCGAGGATGCCGCGCAGGAAGCATTCGCAAGGGCCCTGACGAGTCTAAGAAAATTAAGAAATCCGGATAAGTTTGCTCCCTGGCTTGCCCAAATTTGTAGAAATATCGCTAAGGATATGGTCGCCGCCAAAGCAGGGCCGATGAATCCTCGGGATTTATTCCCGGACCCGGAAAGCAGCGGAACCAATGATGATGTCCACGTAGTCCGAAGAGCTATTGAGAAACTGAGTGTTTCGGCAAGAGAAGTGATTGTTCTTCGCTACTACAACGGCTTGTCATACGAAGAGATTGCCTCGGTCTTGGGAATCTCAAAACCAACGATTAACGGCAGGCTAACAAGGGCAAAACAAAAAATAGCAAAGTACTTAAAACGTAACGGTTTCCTGGAGGACCGAGCATGAAACCTGGCGAATATGACAAAAAGATAGATGAGCTGATCAGCCGTGCCATTGGCCGTGAAAGGCCAACCTTCGATTTCAATATATGGCAGGCCGAACACCAAAAGGAAATTCAAGCTTATAAAGCGCACGCTAAAAAGCCCTCGGATTCTATCTCATCGGCTGGAATTTGGAAAACCATTATCGAAAGCCCAATTATAAAACTCGCTGCCGCCGCGGCCGTTATCATAGTGTTGCTAATAGGTCGATGGCCCGGTGGGCACGATATGACAACTGTTGCTTGGGGTGAGGTCGCAAAAAAAGTTGAACAGATTGAGTCGTTTATTTTTCAACATCAGATAAGTGTAACTAATGTTGCTGACGGTACTGTTATCCAGGAAGCAGAAACAACCACATATGTCTCTTCGGAATTTGGATTAAGACAGGACGCATACATGAATGGCCGGATAATTGGGATTTCTTATATACCACTGGAAGGGACGGTTGTTACACAGGTTATGCCGGATATGAAAAAATACAGAAGGGTTTTAACATCAGAAGAGCTTATGAGAAAAACCCATAACCAAACCAATCCGAAGGGGATGATAAGGGAATTTATGTCATTTGAGCATACTGAACTTGGTCGAAAAATAATCGGTGGTGTTGAGGCCGAGGGTATTGAGGTGAAAGATCCCAATTTTTTGGCTAATGTCTTTGAAAGCACTATTGGATTTCTTTGGGTTGATGTGAAGACAAATTTGCCCGTAAGGACGGAGATTAGGGGAATCACCGGTAACGGTTCTATTGAAACAAAAATAGTTGCTCATGACTTTGATTGGGATGCTGAGATTGCTCTTGGTGTTTTCGAGCCGAACATTCCTGATGATTACACATTGTTTGAGAAATAACACTGGGAAGGTAAAAGTTGCTTAAGGCCGGGCTTTTATGCCCCGCCTTATTTCGCTGCGATTTTAATTGGCAAGTTTTATGTTACAGCCCCCATGCTTTTGCAAATGCACGGAAGCTATGGTCGTATGTCTTCTCCGCCTCCGGCGGGAAGCAGCTTATGTGTGATCCAGCAGCGTTACTCTAAGAAATTTGGCAAATTGTTCGGCATCAGCGTATGTTTGTTCGTTATCCTCACTACAGGAAATGTTAATTCGTTTGCTTGGAGGATTGATTAATGCGACATTTATTTCAAAAATACAGGCCTCTCTGCTTCTTCTTCCCGATGGAATACGGACTAACTGTGAACAAATCTGGACAGCTGCAATGTCTGAGAAGCTGCAGATTGACCTGTTCTTGGGGCTCCTCAAAATACTCTTGAAGTAGATAGTTCCCTTTGTTGTATCAGCTATCAGGAATCTTTCTCGCCAGAACTTGATCAAATTGTAGATTCCCACTCCCGACATAAAGCAGCCAATCGGTATGACCAATACGAAAAGATGGATATCATTCATCCAGTCTTCCACGATGAAGAAAACGCCAATGAGAAAGAATAATCCCATACCAACGGAAAGAATCCATATAGTGGTGTTTCTCGTTCTTTTGGTAAATACAGCTTGTTCATTTGCAAAGAAACACAATGTTCTTTTGTTCTGGTCGGGATCTTCTCCTGTTGTCATCGCAGTTGTTGGAATACTTATCTTTTTGCTGTTAGGTAGTTCTAATTCCTCAATGGTTCCATCTTCAATGGGTTGCTTTAGAAACTCGGCCAGTCTTTTATAAGCTGGCATCAAAATGGATTTTTTTGATGCTGCAGCAATTATTAATTCTGAATTCTTTTGATTCTTTTTGTTAAGAGATAGTATTGTGTATCCAAGTTTTAGGACTCGGTTGGCCATTGCTTCGTCGCATCTGTATATCCTGGCTTCAACTTGTTCACTTGGAATTGTCAGTATTTTCGGGAGAGGTAAATAGCCATACCGTATAGTGACTAGTGAGCTCCACTCATCTAATATGATTTTATTTGCATCAAGGAGAAGGCTGGTGCCAAGTAGCAACAAGGCTAAGCCCATGATAAAGCTAAGCGAACATAAGACGATTAAAAATATATTCCAATCAAAGATGTAGAATATGCCGTAGAGTATAAATCCACTAAAACCGATTATCGGCAGAGCTGTGACCAGCCTAATCCAATTCCACTTAAGAACAGTTTTGTATGATGAAGACTTTATACAGAAGACCTTCATTCCTATGGAACCAAAAAATGGATCCCGTGAATTCGACTTTGTTACGAGACGATCCCATTCTTTACTCTCAATGTTAAATGGTGAATCCCATGTTTCTGCCTTCGTTTCTATATCTGGTTCCTCTGGACTTCCTTGGCCGAGATAAGTGCGTAACGCTTCAAAGGCAACAAGTACGCTGGAGCGATTATTTACAGCGGCGAGTATCAGTTCACCTTCCTCTTGATCTGTTCTTATCAATGATAGAATAGTCTGTCCATACTTGAATCGACTGCCTTTGTGTGGTGATTTGAATATGTACGTTTTGACAGATATATTGTCGCGTCGTACACAGAGCGTTTTTGTAAAAGGCAGGTGTCCATAGTGAATGATTAGCTCTGATAAATCCGGGCTGAAAGTAATTTTGCCGATCCTTAGTGAGTATAGCAAACCTTTGCGAAGAAGCAGTATACCCCCGACGGCTGGGAAAATTGCCACCACCAACAATTCATATCGTTTCGGTGAGGTTTCAGGAATGACGAAATATGCGAGTAAGATTGGTCCAAGAAGAAAAAGCACATAAGCAAAAATGTGAATGGTTCTAAGCCATCTACTCCAGCCGGGTTTAATGGTAGTTTCATTATTAGATGACTTAATCCCAATGCTTGAACCGGGGAGCAGGCCGCCTGATCGACGAGCTAAAGTAGCCAATCTACCCCATTCGCTTTCGATGTTTTTCATGTCCTCTCCCATCTTGTTTTAAACCGAATAGTTTTATAAGCCCCAAGCTTTTGCAAACGCGGCAAAGCTGCGGTCGAAAGTTTTCTCGACGCTGTCAGGGAAGCAGCAGCCGGGCAGTTGTTTAATCGACAGGTGATATCTTAAACAATCACAGCATACCCCCTTTTTGTCACAGCCCGGATATGTGCAATTGCAATTTCTAAGATTTTGCTCCTTATTACATTCCATATTCAAACGTCTCCTTCTTTAACATAAACCATACCTTATACGGATTTTAGTTCTTAATCGCCAGTTTGTAAAGATTTATACTCAACGCCGGCACGCTTAGCTTGCGGGAGATTTTAGAAACAGTTTTTTCTTTAATTGTTACGTTCGGTTCTTTTCCCGGCTCGTTATAGGCCATCGGGTCGGAGTGAGCAATTTGCCATAGCCTTGTTTTGCCTGATAGTTCTATCCCTTTCAGCTCCATCGGCAGTTCCAGCTCGTTCTCCGTGGGATTGACGATGCCGAGGGTCAACGCCTTTCGGTCGCTCGTCCAGGCCGCCGATACATCGAGAGGATAAGCGTCACCGGTGATCTCTACCGGTACGCTCCCGAAGTGCTCGTGGTAAAGTTTCAAAACCAAACCAGTCGTCTCAAGGGCAGCCGCCGTCTTACTGGCCTTGATGCACCCGATGACGTTCACCGTCTGTGCGTAATTGGCCATAAACATAATATCGGAATGCCGGAAGTATTCATGCAGACCTCTGGCTATCCCCAGCCCGTCTTTATGGAAATACCGCGTCCCTAATTCGCCGAATACGTGCGGCCCGTACCAGTAGTTCCATTCCGTCATCGCGATCTGGATGTCCTTGCCTTTCAGAGAATCCAGTTTCTCGCGCAGCTCCCGATGGAATTGTACCTTTCTTTTGATATTGTCCGGGATTTGAGAGGTATGTTCCAGCATGTCCTTTCTTTCCTGGCAGTAGAAATGCTCGGCTATCAGGTCGATATGATCCGAGCACCTCCGCAGCAGTCCTTCGCTCCACGAACCGGCATTACCCGAGGCTATCGGCACAATATCGGGATCAACCTCACGCATCTTGTCCACTACCCAGTTATGTTTGAGAACATAGTGCTCCAGCCTCATATGACCGAGTTGCCAAGCCCCAAACATTTCGTTGCCGATACACCAGTAGCGAACATTAAATGGTTCTGGGTCGCCGTTCTTGGCCCGCAGAGCACCCATAAGTGTATCCTTTGAGCCGTTGGCATATTCCAATTGAGCTGCGGCCGAGTAGGCGTCACCGAAGCCCGTGTTCACCGTTACCAGAGGTTCCGCGCCGACCAGTTGGCAGAAGCGAATAAACTCGTGGAAGCCATAGTCATTGTGCTCCACCCCTGTCCAGGCGGGATTCGTTCGGGGAGGCCGTTTGTCCCTGTCACCGATACCGTCACGCCAGTCGTAGCCGCTCACAAAATTGCCGCCCGGCCAGCGATAAAGCGGTGCGTTAAGCTCTTTCAGCACTTTCAAGGTATCCGCACGCATACCCTCGATATTGTCCGCCGGCATAAGTGAAACCGTCCCGATACTAAATTCCTTTTTGCCCAGTCCCACGATTTCCAGACGTCCGTTATCAGTCGTGCCTCCCGATTTGAAATGTAGCGGAAATTTAGTGAAACCGTAGCTTCTGCTGATGCCTTTATCGATGGTTACGGTGTGGCGTTCGTCTTTGCCGTCGCCCCATGCGAGGCTGACTTTGATCGGTAGGGCTTCAACTACGGCGGCCAGAATGATTCGACCTGTGTATTCCTTGCCCTTTATCAAACCGAGGTTTTCCTGCGCAATACCACAGGGTTTGTTGCCGGCAAGATGTATCTGAGGAGTGTGTTCACCCACGAAAACATATCGTTTGTTCATCTTTACTGCGTTCTTGTCGCCGATGATTTGCCACGGAGAGGCCTTTACTATCGCGAAAGGATTATCTTTCGAGACTCCGCTGGCAGTCCGATAGGGATCGTAATTGGCCGTAATCGGGTAGTAGAACTTGCGGTCTTCAAGCATCTCCGCCCAGATGCCGCCGTAAATACACCGCCCAAGGTGTTCGATAAACTGCCCGTAGATATATTTCGAGATCGGCTCGCCTGTCTTGCCTGCGTCGATTGTCACGGATAGCTCCGTTTCTTCAGTAGAAAGAAGCTGCAATTGCACATCGTCGTACCAGGCCTGGCCTTTCGATAGTCCCCATCCCCCGAACAGGCAGTTGATTTCCACCGCCGCCCTCTCTCCTGTATCGAATTCAACCTCCACTTTCGTCCAGTCCTTTGTCCCCGTCATCGCTCGCGTTTGCGATGGTTGAATGTTGTGCAGATTCAACAGCGCTCCCTTACCGGAGCCGGCATCGAGATTTTCCGTTTTAATCCAGCCGGACAATTTATATTTCGACCGCGGCTTGACCGGAACCGATGTCAGCCACCCTATATCGGCCCCGCCTTCAGACGATAGGCAAACGGCTCGTTTCCCCGTGCGCCCGCCCTCGACATATTCGAATCTGCCTCTTCCGTTATATGTACGCCTCTCCCACCCCGCAGGATTATTATTGGCCACCTCTTCGAATGAAGAATTGCGTATCATACCAGCAGGCGTCACGGGTTTTGCCGCCGACTCATCACGAGCAAGCCATACCGCCATCTCGCCAGGCCCTCGGTGCGCCCAGGCGTAATAAGGTATCGCTGTGAAATCCTGCTCCTTCTTCACTACTGTTTTGCTGTTCTTATCGTAGCTCAGAGCAACGGCCTTGCTCTTAATGACCGTTACACCGTTCAACATATCTTTGTGATGTTCGGTGGTAAGTCTCGCTTCGTCTGCAAGAACGAGATTCAGGACATGTCCGTCATTGTCGGGCCATTCGGCACAATATACAATCGGCCCGCGCTGCAGCGCGACCTTGCTCTTGTTATCTGCAATCTTCTCGTGAGAAAGCACCCGCCGCATCGGCATAGGAAGAATTACTTCGATTACGTCACCTCTCTTCCACCGCCGTGTAAGCGAGGCATAGCCCTTGTCCATATCCGCATTGACCGTCTTACCGCCGATTCTAAAAACCGGATCTTCCTTAATTCGGTTAAGATATCGATACAAATCACTCGGTACGGGCTCGTTCCTCGCCCAGCCGGGAATTCGCACCGCAATCGTGAACTTCTCCGAGCGCTCCGGCTCGACGACAATCTTCACATTACCGTCCCAGGGATATCGAGTCTGCTGCTTTAGCCCGATTGTGTTCTTTCCAACCTCGATTTTCGCCGACCCGTCGACGAAAAGATTAACGTAAATCCTTTTTCCTTGTTGAGCATAGACATATCCCGGCACCGAGGCTATAAACCGCGTAATATTACCGGGACAGCACGCGCACCCGAACCAGGGACTTCGCTTATGCTGGCCCCGTGATTCGAGCGGATTAGGATAGAAGAAGCTGTCACCTTTGAGCGACACACCTGAAATTAAAGCGTTATAAAGCGTCCGCTCTAATACATCGATATACTTTGCATACCCGCTGAAAAGAAACATCCGGTGGTTCCACATCACATTGCCTATGGCCGCGCATGTCTCGCAGTAGGCGCTTCCGTTGGGTAGCTCGTAATTGTTCCCGAAGGCCTCGCCCGAACCTCTGGCTCCGATACCGCCCGTTACGTACAGCTTCTTCGTGACAACGTTCTCCCAAATACGGTCCGCCGCCTTCCGGTAACTTTCATCGCCAGTCAGCGCCGCCACGTCCGCCATCCCGCAATACATGTAAGAAGCACGGACCGCGTGTCCCACGGCTTCACTCTGCTCGACCACCTTTTGATGAGACTGGTTGTAGGAATTGCCGCCGGGGCCGCGAGTATCAAGATAAAACTTGGCCAGTTTCAGATACTTTTCGTTTCCTGTGGCGCGGTAAAGCCTGGCAAGCCCCATCTCGATTATCTGATGTCCCGGGGCGGTCTCATTCCTGTCCGGCCCGAATACTGTCCCCAAAAATTCCGCGTTTTTAATCGCAACGTCAAGCAGGCTTCGTTTGCCCGTTGCCTGGTAATGCGCGACAGCAGCCTCGTAGAGGTGACCCATGTTATACAATTCGTGGCTGCCCTCCAGTTTTTCCCAGCGTTCCTTGCCGTACCAGTTGACAAGACGCCGCGCCTTATTCGTCCTCGCGGTGAAAAGGTACCCGTCGTCCTCCTGTGCCGCCGCAATCTTGACAATCAGTTCGTCAAGATATTTGTCGAGCTTGTCATCGGGATGGACGCTCAGGCAGTACGAAGCGCCTTCGAGAATCTTGTACGCATCCGTATCGTCGAAGGGAAAGCTCCCACGATGCTCACCTTCCTTCAGCCCCCCGGCTATC
>Ga0209427_10000679_pt1 | contig 37175 bp, 34 predicted proteins | sample DeeMarSWOR136_30_FD_187465 | JGI IMG/M metagenome (GOLD analysis project Ga0209427, IMG submission 187465) | Marine sediment microbial communities from White Oak River estuary, North Carolina - WOR-1-36_30 (SPAdes) (version 2) | ecosystem: Environmental > Aquatic > Marine > Intertidal zone >...
TAACACCTTATGTTGGAACAGATATTAGAAAAGAATTGGAAGAAAATAATCGAATATTTACAAATAATTGGGATTATTATGATGGAGCTCATGTAGTAATTTATCCTAAAAATATGACTCCATATGAATTACAAGACGGAGTTATTTCTGCTTTTAATGATTTTTATTCAAGCGCCAAAGCTATTAAACATATTTACAAAAGAGAATTTTTTTATTGTTTTGAAACACTATATTTTAGACATTTGATTAAAAAAATAATAAAAGAAAATCAAGATTATCTAAATTACTTAGATAAGATTAGTTCTTGATTTTTATTAACCTATGCCCAGTATTTCAACAACTTTTGGTAATCCTATTTGACCATCCCACATGATACATATTAATCCAACAAGAGCAAGTAATGTTAACCAAACCCAGTATGTGTATACAATCTGATCAATTTTTAAACGAGCCAATGCAACTCTTATTAATGTTACTGAAAAAATTATGATAATTAGCACCTTTATTAGATAAAATATTATATCAATTGCATACGCAGGATAATTTTCTAGTCCAAATATTGGTGATAGATTATATGGGAAAAATAATGCAACAATTATTGATGCCATTACCACTGTTTTTACTCCGTCCATAAGATAAAACATTGCAAGGTTTCTACCAGAGTATTCAACTAGTAAACCACCGCCTATTTCTGTTTCTGCTTCAGGGGCATCAAATGGAATTTTTGATAACTCTGCAGGTGTTACAATTATTAAGACAAGAAGTAATATTATAAGTCCAAGAAAGGCAAATGGACCTGCTGTATTCCATAATGGATTTGCAGTTATTGTAGTTAAAGAAAATGCATTTACAAGTCCTAATCCTCCAACAGTTGTACTACTTAGTTTCCATGCAATTGTTACAATAATTATTGCTAATGGAAACTCATATGCTATCATTGTTGCCATTTCTCTTTGTGCCCCAACTGTTGCATATGGAGATCCTGATGAAAAACCTCCGATTACCAATGCTAAAGATGGAATTATTAGTAAATAGAGAATTAGTATAAGATCACCTTTTTGAGAAAATAGTGGCTCAAATCCACCTATTGGTAAATATAGTAGAATTGATATTGTTGCAACTAGTCCAAGCAATGGTGTGAGATTGAAAATCCATGGAATAGAGTTTTCAGGTATGATATTTTCTTTTGTAAATAGTTTTGCTACATCTCTAAACGGTTGCCTTAAAGGCGGACCTATTCTACCCTGCATTCGAGCCGAGATTTTACGATCAATACCTTTGTAGAATAAACCAAAGATAATTCCAAATAAAGCAAGACCTATTGTTCCTAGTATAAGTATAACTAAAGTTTTTATTATTTCAATATAATCCATTTAACCCACCATCCCAACTAGGAGTAATATAACACTAAGTATACTCATTACAATAACAAACCATAGCACATAATCACTAGCATTACCATTATGCATCTTACGTAGTAAATCGTAGATCCATTTCATTGCCTCAGTAAAACCCCAATAGATATTGCTACTTTTAATTTTCATCTGTTCTTTTTCATATTCAGGATTTCCTGATAAAAAAGACTGGATTTGTCCTGTTTTTTCTTTGTATTGTTTTTTTCCAAAACCTCTTATAACATAAATTAGTAAAAAAGCAATAATTATTATTAAAATCCATATAATGGGATTCCAAAAACCACTTCCAGTTTGTAATGTTTCAATCAGTTGATCAAAGATTTCCATATTTATACCACCACCGATAAAACCTTTGATATATAGCTTGAGCTATTGACAAGCGCATTTGTTGCAGGTTGAACTATATTATTTATTATCAGATTTGGGAATAATCCAAAAATAATTATTATTACAACAATAGCACCCATTGCAACAAGCATACTTTTTGGAACTTCCTTAACGTCTTTTAAGTTTGGTAATTCAGGTCCCATAAAAACAGAGTAAAAAACTTTTACAAATATTGCTAAAAGCAATATACTAGCGAGTATAGCAATAATAGCAATTATCGGATTTAATTGATATGTTGATTCATAAATAAGTAACTTGGATACAAAGCCATTAAAGGGAGGTAAGCCAGAAACAGCAAGTAAACCTACGATAAAAAACACTGCAGTGTATTTCATATTTCTTGCCAGTCCACCCATTTTATTTAAAGAAGTTTCCTTTGTTGCATAATAAACAGCTCCTGCAATTAGAAATAAAAGACCGATGTCGAAAGCATCATTCATAATATGGAAAACTCCACCCTCTAAAGCAGTTTTACCATATCCAACTCCTAAAGAAGTTAAACCTACACCAATTCCTAAAAATATATATCCAATTTCTGCTACTGCAGCAAATGCTATTAATCGTTTGAAATCAGTTTGAATAAGAGCCATAAGAACTCCGATTAGTATAGTTATCAGAGCTAAACCTATTATAAACCAATGAATAATTGCAGAAGAAAAAACAAATTCTATATTTGTAAATGCATTTCCATAGATTGTAAAAAGAATTCTTAAAACACCATATAAACTAGCTTGGGTAGCAGCAATTAAAATAAAAGTTACTGAGGTAGGTGCTTCACCATAAGAATCTGGCAACCACATATGCATTGGTGCAAGACCTGCTTTCATCCCAAGTGCAGCAATTAGTAATATAAGCGCAATTTTATCTAAAAATCCAAATTGTAAAACACTAGCGATAGTTGCCATATTTAATGCATTATATTGAGCATAAAATAATCCTACTGCAAATAAAACAAACAACGCTCCAATTGCGCTAATTACTATGTATTTAAATGCAGCCTCAAGTGATTCTCCTTTATTAATATAAAATGCAATCAAAGCACATGAAGTGATACATGATATTTCAAGAAAAACAAAAAAGTTGAAAAGATCTCCTGTAAACTCCATACCAAGCATACCTGCAACCAGAAGTAATACTAATGTGTAATACTTATCCAGTCCATCGTTTTCTTTCATAAATGACCAGGAATATATTACTCCTAACAGTGCTAAGGTAATACTAATAATTGCCATGAACATGCTCAAACCATCAACTTCAAAGAGGATACGAACAACTGGAAGCGCTAAGTTTGAGTCACCAAAAATATATGTTCTTGGTCCGTTTGCAAAGACATCTTGAGTTAGTATAAAAACTAAACAGCTAGTTATTAATAGAATTAATATTGCAAATATATTTCTTGCTTTTTCATTAATCTTACTTATAATCGGTGTTAGAAATGCACCAAATAGTGGAATTGCAACAATTAATGCAGGAGTGAACTCTAAAAAATTCATTCTTTTAGCCTCCTTATTTTTCTAACATCCAACGTGCCGTATTGTTTGTATATGTGCATTACTAAGGAAAGCATAAGAGCAAGGACAGCAACACCAATTACAATACTAGTAAGTGTTAATGCTTGAGGAACAGGAAGTACCATACTTTCTGGAGCATTATTTATTGCTTCAGAAGGAGCATTTGTAAAAATAGGTACAACTCCACCATTTTCACCAAACCAACGGTATCCTAATGTGATTAAAAATAGATTAACACCGCTTTCAATAATTATTATACCTATTACCATTTTTACAAGATTACGTTTAAAAAGAACAGCGTATAAACCAATAAAAATCATAGCAACAACGGCAATAAATGGGATATTGAAAATCATTTTTTCCACTCCTTCGTACAACTAGCATATGCCATTATTAATACAATCACAAATAATCCTGCAATAACCTTTACACCCACTGCAAAATTCATTAAAGGTAGAGCACCTGCTGTGTTAAAATCTGAATTTGTAGATAGAGTTTGAGGAATATTTCCGAAAATAATATTTGAACCAACTAGAAAATTTTTAAAAAACACTCCTCCTAATATTAATCCTAAAAATGCAACTCCTATAAAACCAAGAGCACCAATACTTTCAAAAGTTGAGAGTTTACTAACCTTTATTCTATCGAAAATCCAAGTTGAACCATATGCAACAATCAACAAAGCACAACCTGATGCTGCAACTGCACCACCTTGAAAACCTCCACCAGGAGTTAAATGTCCATGAGCAATTACATATAATCCAAAAATCATAACAAAAGGAAAAATTATGTTAGAAATTGTTCTAACAATCTTTGACATCTGGCTCATTTTTTTAGCCTCCTAAAAATCATTATTACACCAGATACAGCAGCAAACAGTATTGTAGCTTCACCAAGAGTATCAAAACCTCTATAATCAAAAACAACAGAGGTCACACCACTATTGGAACCAGTTTCATTCTGTGTATGCATAATAATATAATCATCCATCTGTGTTGCCTTTGGTACACCAAAAGAAAGCATAAAAGCAGTAAAAACAAAAAACATAGCCAAAATTGAAAACATAACTGCAGCAACAATTGTTCTTATAGACATTTATTAGTCCTCCTCCATTCTTTTTGTACCTTTTATTGCAACAATCATAATCGCGGTTGATAGACAAGCCCCTACACCTGCCTGGGCTATTGCAACATCAGGTGCTTGAAGTACATAAAACTCTAAAGATAAAAGTAAGCTCATAATCCCTATAGCAATTGCAGCAGCAATTAAATCCTTAAAAATAACAGCAAGTACACAAGATCCAATAGTTAATAAAAGCAATAAAATATTTACAATTTCAAACAACATATTATTTCCCTCCAGTTTCTTTATTTGTAGTAATTTTAGTGCTTGTTTTTTTCCTGGAACTTTTTTTAATTGGATTATCTTTTAAATCATCAACAACTGCTTTAGCAGGCATAACTCCACTACGGTGAGCAGCACGAGCAATTGCATGGGCACCAACAGGGTTTGTTAATAGTATAGCAATTAAAGCAAATATAGAATGGAGCGAAAGAACAGAACCATTAACATTACCTTCCCACCACATTTTCAAACCAAGTAGAATAATAGAACCAATAAGAAAAATCGATCCAAATGTGGTACATTTAGTTCCGGCATGAAGTCTTGTATAAACATCTGGAAAACGTAATAATCCAACTCCTGCAAGTATATTAAAAAATACACCTATTCCTAAAAAAATATATATAATTATATCAAAAATCATTTAGAAGTCTCCTCCTTCTAAGTACTTTGCTATGAATAAAGTAGATACAAAAGATAGTAAGGCATAAACAATTGCAACATCGATGTATATAATCTCTTCATATGCTGTACCAAAGATAACCATACCCACAATAACAATCGTATTTATTGTGTCTATACCAACTACTCTATCAGGAATAGTTGGTCCAAAGATCACTCTTATAATACACATTATTATACATAATAAAAGAGCTATTAATACAATGAAAAATAGATTAAAAAATTCTATCATTCTGCTATCCTCCTAATCCATTTTGGAAAATTACCACAAACATATTTATAGTTCAGAGGTTTTTTTTCTAAGGCTTTCTCATCTACTCTTATCCAATGAATATATAGATCGTTTGTGTTTTCATCAATGTCAACACTTAGAGTGCCGGGTGTAAGAGTTATAGAGTTTGCCAGCATAGTTATACCTAAATCAGTTTTTAGATCTGGTGAAATTTTTACGATACCTGGTTTTATTCTTCCAGTTATTACTCGATAAGCAACATCCAGATTTGCTTTAGCAAGTGCGATAAAAAATGGACCTATTAAATATCCAAGGAATAAAAACCATCTAACAGGATTTAGCATTCTGTAACTATCTTTTACAAAGATTTTTTTTGCTATGAAACCAATAATAATTGATAATAGAGCACCGAAAATAATTTCTATATAACTCCATAATCCTAAAACTTCAGTTCCACTTCCTGTTGTAAAAAGTAGATATATTATAAAACATAGGATTGTTGTTATTATAAATCCAATCATTTTTAACCTCCCTTTTATGATGTTTTATTGCTGAGCGTAATTTCATTGCTTTTTTAAAACCTTGCGGTTTTAATTTAAAAAATAATAAAAACAGAACCTCATATGTAGGTAAAGGTGTTTTTATGAATGTTAAATTGATAGGTTTTACTCCTAATCCAGAAAAAATACCTGCAATGGCTGCCAAGCTTACACATAGTAAAATAAAACCAGAAGATTTAGGTAAAACATCAGATAAAGAATTAAAAAATATTTTAAATTATGTTATGAAAATGGGTCATACAAGTGTTATAGAGCATACTTGTTTCACATTTGCAATAAGTGATGTTAGTCGTTCACTTACCCATCAACTTGTTAGGCATCGTATTGCTAGTTATGCACAACAGAGTCAAAGATATGTTAATTTAAATGAACCAAATTATGTAACCCCACCAAAGATTAATAAAAATAAGAAAATGAAAAAGGCATATGATGAAACAATGAAAAATATTTGGATTCAATATAACAAACTTTTAATAATGGGAATACCTGCAGAAGATGCTAGATTTATTCTTCCAAATGGTGCATGTACAAATATTATGGTTACAATGAACGCGCGCTCTTTACTTAATTTTTTTGAATTAAGATGTTGCCTTCACGCCCAATGGGAAATACGTCAACTTGCAAATAAAATGCTAGCGGAAGTAAAAAAAGTTGCGCCAATGATTTTTAAAAATGCAGGACCTGCATGTAAAAGTAAAAAGGTCTGTCCTGAAAATAAAAAAGACTGTCTTTTATATCCAAAGTGAGAATAGATGAACCGTCCTTATGTTTTAATTAATTGTGCTATGAGTATTGACGGAAAAGTTGCATCACCAAGTGGTAAACAAATTAAAATTTCATGCAACGAAGATCTTAAAAGAATGTATAGGTTGAGGAATACCTCTGATGCAATTTTGGTTGGAGTTGGCACTGTTTTATCTGATGATCCAAAACTTACTGTCAAAGATAAATATATTAAAAATCCAAAACAACCAATACGAATAGTTTTAGATACTAATTGTAGAACACCTAAAAATGCTGAGGTTGTAAATGATACAGCAAAAACTATAATTGTTGTTGGATCTGATTGTAACAAAGAATTTGGCAATAATGTAGAAATTATAAAATGCAAAACTACTAAAGAAAATCTAATTAATTTAAAATATCTTTTAGAGATTTTATTCAAACTTGGTATTAAAAAATTAATGGTTGAAGGTGGGAGTAAAGTTATTAGTAATTTTTTAAAAGAAGGTTTGGTTGATGATTTTTACATTTATGTTGGTCCGATTATTATTGGTGGAAAAAATACTCCAGCATTGGTAAATAAAGATTGTAAAAAAATAAATTTAAAACTTGTAAAAATAAAAAATATTGGATCTGGAATCTTATTACATTATAGATTGGTAAAATGAAATATATATGCGATCAAATGTTAGGGACTCTTGCTAAATGGTTACGTATATATGGTTTTGATACTTTTTATGCTAACTCTGAAATGGATGATGCTGAATTAATTAATATCTCAAAAAATGAAAAACGTGTTCTTATAACAAGAGATAAAAATCTTTTACAAATAGCACGAAAAGAAAAACTTAAAGTTATAGGGATTAAAACAACAGATATTGATCAACAAATAAATGAAGTTATTATTCAATTTAAAATTAATCAATCCAACTTTCTTTCCAGATGTATTTTATGTAATAGCTTAATTGATGAAATTAAAAAAGAAAAAGTCAAGAGTAAAGTTCCAAAAAGAGTCTTTGAAGCTAATGAAAAATTTTGGTTTTGTCCAAAATGTAGAAAAATATATTGGAAAGGTAGTCACTACAAAAACATGATCGATAAAATAAATACATTAAAAAATTTAAGATAACATTCTAACCATTTGGGCATGAGGTATTCCTTTAATTTTAATAACACATGCAGGATCTATTATTCCTGCTTCTATTGCACATTTTATTGTTTCCTTTCCTACCAGATTTGCTATAGTTGCCCCCTCCAGATAAGATTTAAGAACTTCTCTAGTTACCCGTTTTCCGCCATAAAACTCTTTTTTTATCTCTATTTGAAATTTGCCTTCTTTGAATCTTTTCCCAAGGAGTTTTTCATCACATGCTCCCACAAGTAAATCTTTTCCTTGTTTGTAGATTTTTATGCTAATCATATGTTTTTCCCGTTTTTCTTGTTTATTTATTCATATTATTTGTTTATTATATTTATATTTGTTTCTAAAAATATTGTTATTTTCAGATTTTAATAACTTACCTAAAATTTTTATTAAGTCAGATACTAAATTTGTAATGAAAAAACTCATTTTTTTAGAAAATTATATATATAACTCTTTTACAATCTATAGGAACACTGTTTTTTTAACCACAATTCTAAAAACCTTTATATTACATATACCTTTTTTGTTATCATTTTTTAAGATGGGATAATGAAAAACATGAATTCAATAATCAAATCATTATCAGAACATGGGACATTTATTCAACCCGATACACTAAATTATATTTTATCTAAGGATAATCCTCAGGAGTTTACATCCTTTTTAACAAAAAATCTTAAAGAATTCCCACTCGTTTTAACTATTGAACATATAAAAGAAATTGAAAAATTATCATTAAAAGCGGATGAAACACCAGAAATACAAAAACCAATATCATATTCTTCAGAAATTAAAAAAATTCAAAGTAAAATGATTTCAGAAATTTACAAAATTGGTGAATTAGGTTATTACAACTCTGATGAAAATGACCTTGAATATGATGATCCAGATAAAGATGATCAAATAGATTTTTCTGAGGAAGAAGCTGAAGTAACCGCCCCTCAGACTCTAGATATAAAAAAGATTAAAGGATGGAAACCAAAAGCAGGTGAATATGAGCCTGAAATAAAAATAATCAAGGATGTAACTGGTAAGAGTACATGTGAAGGAACCACTTCTGATTTTACAAAACTTTTTGTTAATAGATTCAATTCTTTAAGAAAGATTTTAAGAAATCAAAGACGAGAACTTGCTAATGTAATCCCGATAGATCGGATAAAAAAAAGAGAAGTTAAAGAAATACATATTGTTGGAATTGTAAAGGATGTAAGAACTACCACAAATGGTCATAGACTAATTGAAATTGAGGATGAAACTGGAATTGCAATATGTATTGCTCTTAAAAATGATCATCAAACTTTGCATTTAGCAAACGAAGTAGTTTTAGATGAGATAATTGGAATTAGAGGTCAATTATCTAAAAATCGTGATTTAATAGTTATTCAAAGTATAGTTCATCCAGACATTAGTATCCAGAATTCAAGGCATAAAGCGGAAGTACCATTGTATGCTGCATTTCTATCTGATATACATGTTGGTAGTAAACAGTTTATGGTTGATGAATGGCAATCTTTTTTAAAATGGATAAATGGACAAATTGGTAATTCCAGACAAAGAGATGTTGCTGGTAAAATTAAATATTTAATAATACCTGGTGATGTTGTAGATGGAATTGGTATTTATCCTGATCAGGATAAAGAACTTTCAATTATTAATGTTTACAGACAGTATGAAGCTCTTGCAGAACAGCTACGGCTTATACCTGAGCATATTACTATGATTATGCAACCTGGAAATCATGATGCGGTTAGACCTGCTGAACCTCAACCAACTTTCGAAAAAGAAATCCAGGATCTTTTTTCTGGAATGAATATCGAATTTGTAGGTAATCCATGTTATTTTTCTATTCATGGAGTTGAGATTTTATCATATCATGGACAAAGCCTCTTAGATTACGCAACAAATATACAACATTTAAAGTACAATGAACCTGTAGAAATTATGAAGGTTATGCTAAGAAAACATCATCTTGCACCAACCTATGGAGGATATACACCGCTAGCACCTGAGCATATTGATTACATGGTGATAGATAAAATCCCTGATATATTTGTAACAGGACATGTACATCTGGCTCAAATTAGCGACTACCGTGGTGTTACTCTTATAAATGCTTCAAGTTGGCAGGCACAAACTAGTTATCAAAAGATGTTGAATTTTATACCTGACTCTGCTAAAATGCCAATTGTTGATCTTAAAACAGGTATTGTAACAATGATGGATTTTAATAAAAAACTAGTTTAATTTTTATGCTAAACGGAAAAATTCCATTATATGTACGTCATTTATTATTTCTTCATGTAAATCCATTGAAATAAAACCATTTGTTTTAATATGGAACCTCCAATAAGGTAACAATAGCATACTTTTAAAATGTATATTTTTAATTTCCATTGTGGCATCAACATAAATTGGAATATCATTTACAATGTCTTTGATTTTAAGAATAAACCTAGAAGGTATTTTACGACCATGATTATGAATAAATTTATCAAATTTAAACGAAATATTTTTTGGATTTGTTGAATAAAAACCTCGGCTATCTTTATTTAAAATAGCAAATATTTCACCTTGAGTTCTATTTTTCATAAGATACGCCCAGGTAAGATTATAAGTTTTACTTGTTATTTTTCCCCAATACCAACCAAATATCTTAAAAAAAGTAAATAATGTGCTGTTCCAGTTATGATCATGATACCCGATACCATTTACCTTCATTTTTTCTTCATTAACAGTTATTTCACCAAAAACTGTTGCTTTTGGTTGTGCGACTGTCCAACTTAAGTCATTAGTAACAATTTTCCAACCTTTCGTTGTACCTATAAAATTTAAATTAATTTCACAATCTTCTAATTTCTGTGAAAAATTATAGACCCATTCACCTGTTTTATTAAATCTTTCAAAATCAAAATTTATTATTTTATTTTCATTTAATTTAACTTGTGGATAATCAATAGACAAACTAACAGGTTTTGAGAAATGTCGTTTTATTACTTTATTTTCTAGTTCCCCATCTTTATAAATTTCTATTGCTGAAGAAGAAATTTTTCCATTTTTAGTAAATATTGTAAAATCCGTATGTATGCTATAATTATTATTAAAAATTGCATCAAAATACCACCATTCCTCAGAAATAGGATTTTTTGTTGGATGATATGCGTCGTCTTTAGGTAAAATATCTTTTGGAAAATATTTTGTATGTACCATACTATAGGTCATTTAAGTTAAAAAAAAGATATTATTTGAATTTTTCTAAATATAATAAAACACTTAGAATTAGGTGATTTGAACTTATATTTACAAAAATAACAATGATTTATGGAGGAATAATTTGCTATTAGATTATATAACGGATAATTAGAAAAATAATAAAAATATATTCTTAATAAGTAGCTAAAAAATTATGAGCAATTATTATGGGTCAAACTACTAAAAATAACATATTAATATACTTAAATGAGTTTATACGAGTATCTGATGCAATTAAATGGTCCGCAATATCATTTTTAGGTTTTATTTTAGGAATTACTGAACTATCAATTAATGCTTATTTTGTTCCTTTTTTAATATTTGCAATATCAACATTTTGTATAATGGCTTTTACATTTGCGATAAATAATTTTTATGATACTGAATCAGATAACAAAAATCCCAGAAGAAAAGATATTAATGCAATTGCATCAGGTAATATTTTAAGAAAAACCGCAATATTTTACTTATTAATATTAGCATTAGTTCCAATAATAATTTCAATTTTATTATTTAGATATGAAGTTATTATTTTTTGTATTTATTTACTATTTTTAGGATGGGCATATTCTGCTCCTCCTTTAAGAACAAAAAACATACCTGGCGTTGACGTATTATGGCATTTTATAGGATTTTTTTCATATATTATTTGGGGTAGTCTTATTGCAGGAGGTTCAATACTTTTTGGATCTATAGGGCTGATAATCTGGTTAATAGCAATTTCTATAGGCTTTTTTAGTTGTATAGGTCAGATTTGGAATCATATTATTGATTATTCTTTTGATAAAGACGCAGGAACAGTAACTTTTGCAGTGAAAATAGGACTTGAGAATGCAAAAAAAACTCTTATTTTTATTATTTGTATTCATTTGATTTTTTTAATTCCGCTTATTTATTTTTATTCATTGAAATATTTAATTACCACCATAATTTTAGTTTGTATTATGGCCATTGGTTTAATAGTATTAAAACCAAAAAAAGGTGGATTTCCTACAAAAAAATCCTTTGAATTTTATTTTGCTGTAGTAGTTGGTGGATCAGTATATCTCTCTTGTATACTCTATCATTTTCTTTTTTTAATTGGAATGGAGATGTTAAAAATATTTTAAAATTTTTAAAATATTTGCTGTAAAATTATTTTTTGATAAAAACATTTAAAGACCTTTTTGTATTTGTGGATTTATTAATTTTTTAGAGCGGGTCTGTGATGGGTGGGGAGTTATCCAACAACATAGCAGTTAGCTCGGATATGCACGAGTATTTTGATAAATTACAAAAAGAAATTGATGTCTGTTACTCTATTGCAAATAAAGCAAGGAAAAAAGGTTTTGATCCAGAATTTAAAGTAGAAATTCCACAAGCACTTGATCTGGCAGCACGAGTTGAACAACTTGTTGGACCCAAAGATATTGCTCCTAAAATTCGTGAAGCTACAAAAAAAATTGGTGACCGAGAACTAGTTTCATTAGAAATTGCAAAAGAAATTGTAAATGAAAAAAAATACAAATTTAATACGAAAGAAAAGGCAATTGACCAGGCTATTAGAACAGGACTAGCGATATTAACAGAAGGAGTTTTAGTTGCACCACTTGAGGGAATAGCAGAAATTAGATTATGTAAAAACAAAGATGGCACAAATTATGTGGATTTATATTTTTCAGGTCCTATTAGAAGCGCTGGTGGAACAGGTCAAGCAATGAGTGTTTTAATTGCTGATGTAGTAAGAAGAGAAATAGGTATTGGAAAATATCAACCTACAGAAGGGGAAATTGAAAGATACAAAGAGGAAATACCTTTATATAAAAGAGTACAACACCTTCAATATACTCCTTCTGTTGATGAGATTGATAAAATAGTTAGAGGATGCCCTATATGTATTAATGGTGAAGGAACAGAAGACGAGGAAGTCACAGGATATAGAGATTTAACTAGAATAAGTACAAATCGATTGAGAGGTGGAGCATGTTTAGTTATTGCAGAGGGACTTTGTTTAAAGGCTCCAAAGATTTTAAAACATGTTAAAAAACTAAAACTTGAAAATTGGAATTTCTTGGATATTTTTGCCAGTAAAACAAAAGATTTTGAAGGAAAAAAAGATGAAAAAATCCCAAAAATTCTACCTTCTGCAAAATACATTGGTGATGTTATTGCTGGTAGACCTGTTTTTTCACATCCATCACGTAAGGGTGGTTTTAGACTACGATATGGTCGAGCAAGAACTTGTGGACTTGCATCAACTGCGATAAATCCTGCTTCAATGTATATACTTGATGATTTTATAGCTATAGGCACTCAAATAAAAACAGAGCGGCCGGGAAAAGGAACAATTGGTACTCCTTGTAGCGAAATAGAAGGACCTATTGTTTTACTACAAAATGGTGATTTAATCCAAATAAATGATGTTAAAAACATTAAAACTAGTGAGATTAAAAAAATAATTGATTTAGGAGAAATACTTATTCCATTTGGCGAATTTATTGAAAACAATGCATTACTTGCTGACTCGGGTTATGTTTATGAGTGGTGGATTCAAGATCTACAAAAAAAAATAGATTGTTTACCAAAAAAATACTTGTTTTCAGAAGTTTGGGATTCTGATGAAAAAACTCTTAAAAAAATTATGACGGACTTTGGTAGAGACATTAATCTTAAACAACCTTTATTTAATGATGCTTTCGAAATTTCTAAAAAATACGATATTTCTCTACATCCATATTATAATCTATTTTGGCATGATATAACTGTAAAAGATTTACAGACTCTTTCAAACTATGTAAAAGATTACGGAAACTTTTCTAACTCTACATTAGTCTTACCTAAAGATGACGAAATAAAAAGAGTTCTTATTGATCTGGGTGCACTTCACAAACAAAGAGAAGGAAATTTTATTTTGGATAGATACTCTGAGATTATAATTAGATGTTGTGGTTTGGATCTAAAAGAAAATAAAATCGTTGAAACAAAAAGATTTGAAATACTAAAAAATGCAAAATTTGAAGATGATATTATTTCATTGGTTTCAAAAATAGCTGATGTAAAAATAAAACCTCGTTCACCTTTTCGTATTGGAACTAGAATGGGAAGACCTGAAAAGGCTGCAGCTAGAAAAATGCGTCCTCCACCACATGTTTTATTCCCGGTTGGTAATTTCGGTGGAAATCAACGTTTAATAAGAGATGCTGCTGATTTAATAAAAATAGATATTGAGGCGGGAGTTAGGTTATGTCCAGAATGCAAAAAGAAAACTCATAGACTCTTTTGTACATGTGGTAAACACACAGAATGTTCAAATGGAAAAATAGAAATTCAAGAAATAAATCTTTTAGAAGAATTAAAACTTGCACAGAAAAATATAGATGAAAGAACCCTACCTGCTACAATAAAAGGAGTTATTGGAACAATTTCAAAAAATAAAACTCCCGAACCATTAGAAAAAGGTATTCTAAGAGCAAAACACAATGTACCTGTTTTTAAAGATGGTACTATAAGGTTTGATATGACTGATGCTCCACTTACACATTTTAAACCTCGAGAAATAGGTGTTACTGTAAATAGGTTAAAAAAATTAGGATATAAAACTGATTATCTTGGTAATGAACTAGATAATGAAGATCAAATTTGTGAGTTAAAAGCTCAAGATGTTATAATTTCTAAAGCATGTGCTGAATTTTTTGTACAAGTTTCAAGATTCATTGATGATCTTTTGATTAAATTCTACAAAATGGATAGTTTCTATAATATTAAAAAATTAAGTGATTTAATAGGTCATTTAGTTGTAGGACTTGCCCCACACACATCAGCTGGTGCATTATCTAGAATAATTGGTTTTACTGATGCCCAGGTTTGTTATGCTCATCCTTTTTATCATGCAGCAAAAAGAAGAAACGCTGACGGTGACGAAGATGGACTTATGCTTCTGATGGATGCTTTACTAAATTTTTCTCATGCCTATATACCAGATAAACGTGGAGGAAAAATGGATTTACCACTTATTCTTACTACACGTATTGATCCTTCTGAAGTGGATAAAGAAGCACATAACATCGATACACTCGCTAGATACCCACTTGACTTTTATGAATCTACATTACGTCATGAAAATTCAAAAGATTTAGAACAAATAATGGGCTTAGTTTCCCAAAGACTAGGAAGTGAATTACAGTATGAAAAGTTTGGTTTTACTCATGATACAAACGATATATCTGAAGGCCCAAAAATTTCTACTTACAAAACATTAAAATCTATGATGGATAAAATGAATGCTCAGCTTAATCTTGCTGCAAAAATTAATGCAGTTGATGAAGCTGATGTTGCGTATAAGGTTATAGAAAGACATTTTTTACCTGATATAATTGGTAATATGAGGGCTTTTAGTAAACAATCTGTTCGTTGTCCAACCTGTAATATTGTTTATAGAAGACCTCCTCTTTTAGGAGTTTGTAATAAATGTCATGGTAAATTGACTTTAACGGTTCATGAAAAATCTGTTAAAAAATATCTAGAAATTTCAAAAGAAATAGCCCAAAGATATAATATATCATCTTATGCACAGCAGAGAATAACATTAATTGAAAAATCAATTGATTCTTTATTTAGTAGTGATAAAATAAAAACCACAAAACTAACTGATTTTTTGTAATAAATTAAAACATAACTTTCAAATATCTATTCTACAATGCATTGTAGGTAAGGAGACATCAATTATGGTTGATGAAATAATGCGTAATGTAAGTAAAAAAACCTGGTACAGATGGTCTTTATATATCAACATAGTTTTATTTTTCTTAGTAGCTTTATTTCTTTATATACTGATTATCGACTGTATTGATTATGGTAGAGGCGCAGGTAGTGGTGTTTGGCTTCTTATTACTCGTGATGTTGCTTTTGTGTCAATTTCCTTGACTTTAATCTTCGCTCAGTTAATCAGATATCTATTCATAATTATGAGAAGGTCACTTTAGATGAAACGGCGATAGGTGTGGGATAGACTGGGGAGTTAGGCGTTCCCTGTAACCAGAAATCGCCGATATGCTGGAGTCGAAACCAAGAGGCGCTGTAACGAGCATTTATTGATCCATTTGTTGACGATGAGACCTTGTCCTATGGGATTAGAGGTGATGACTACATATGGTTGGAGGACCATATGTACATCTTAGTCGTGGAAACCGGGTCAGGCACGGAAGTGAGCAGCCTTACCACAAACTGCTGATGCTCATAGGGTAAACGGGGTTGAGAATGCATATGGGTAGTCAGTAGATGAAACGTGCATCCACTCAAGGGTCTTCCATACCCGCTAAAGTTTATTTAATTAAGCGTATATATCACGCTTTACTGGGGGACTACATATACCACGATTATTAAAAGATCAGAGTTTAGTCTCGCAATGGCAAAAATTCTTTGAAGAGTATTGTAAAGCAGACATTGAAACTGTTGCTCTTGAATATCCTGAAAAACGTAGTTTATATGTTGATTATTGGAAAATTGATGAAGTAGATCCAAAATTATCCGAACTTCTTATTACTCAGCCTTATAAATTGATATCAAATGCAGAAGAGGCACTTAAAAATATTGATGTGGCTGTTGAAAATAAACTTGAACTTCATTTCAGGGTTTTAAATTTGCCTGATACAAGTAGAATTGCCATTAGAAAAATCCGTTCAAATCATCTAGGTAAATTAGCAGCTGTTGAAGGTTTAGTAAAAAAAAGAACTGAGGTTCGACCTAAACTTCAAGTTGGTGCATTTCAATGTCAAAAATGCGGCGCTATAATTAGAATCGAACAAGAAGAAGATATTTTAAAAGAACCATCAGAGTGTTCTGAAGATCAAGGTGGTTGTGGCAGGGTTTCCTCATTTAAGTTACTTACTAGTTTATCTAGTTTTATAGACTCACAAAAAATCGAAATTCAAGAAAGCCCGGAAGGTCTTAGAGGGGGTGCGCAACCAGAAAGAATTGGTGTGTTTTTAGAAGATGATTTGGTTGGTGAGATCGCCCCCGGGGACAGGGTTATTGTTAATGGTGTTTTACATTCGATGCAAAGAAGACGCGGTACTTTTCGTTTAACATCATTTGATAAAATTATGGAGGCAAATAGTGTTGAGAGTCAGGAATTAGCATTTGAAGAAGTAGAAGTTACTGCTGAGGATGAAAAAGAGATTTTAAAAATTAGTAAAGATCCTGATTTACATGAAAAAATGAAGGATAGTATAGCACCAACTATCTACGGACTGGATATAGAAAAAGAGGCTATGATTCTTCAGTTATTTGGAGGTATTGCAAAGGAAATGCCTGATGGTACTCGTATTAGAGGAGATATTCATACACTTCTTGTTGGCGATCCTGGTACTGCAAAATCACAAATGCTTTCTTATATGTCGAAACTAGCTCCAAGAAGTGTTTATGCATCAGGTAAAGCTTCATCAGCAGCGGGTCTTACGGCTGCTGCTGTACGAGATGAGTTTGGAGAAGGCCAATGGACTCTTGAAGCAGGGGCTTTAGTTCTTGCAGATATGGGACTTGCTTGTATTGATGAGATAGATAAAATGGAAGATACAGATAGAAGTTCGCTTCACCAAGCAATGGAACAACAAGAAATATCTGTTGCAAAAGCAGGAATCAATGCAACTCTTAAAGCACGATGTGCACTACTTGCAGCTGCAAATCCAAAACTAGGAAGATTTGATGAGTTTCTTCCTATGCATGAACAGATTAATATGCCACCCGCACTGCTGTCTCGTTTTGATTTAATTTTTTCTATACTTGATAAACCAAATAAAGTAACAGATACAGAGCTTGCTACTCATATTTTAATTTCTCATAAAGCTGGAGAAGTTAGTGAAAATATCGCAAGGTCTAAAAAATCTAAATATTCAAAAAAAGAACGAGATGCTTTGATGAAAAATATAGTGCCCACTTTTGATCCTGAATTTTTACGAAAATATGTAGCTTATGCAAAAAGAAACATTTACCCTATAATGACAGATGAATCACTTGAAATTCTGAAAAATTATTATGTTGATTTTAGAAGTCAATCTCAGGAATCAATTACTTTTACTCCAAGACAACTTGAGGCTTTTGTTAGATTAGCTGAAGCTAGTGCTAGATTAAGACTTAGTCAAGAAGTAACAGTAGATGATGCAAAAAGAGCTATCTATATAATTGATCAATATCTAAGACGAGTTGGTATGGATCGAGAAACAGGAAAATTCGATATTGATATTATTGCAACAGGTATTAGTCACAGTCAACATGATAGGATGCGTTCCATTTTAGATATTATTCATAGATTAAGTAGTGAATCAAAAGATGGTAATGCAATAAGAGGAGATATAATAAGAGAAGGAGAAATCGAAGGCCTTGAATCTAGTAAAGTTGAAGATGCTTTAGACAGACTTAAACGCAATGGCCAAATCTATGAACCTATACATGGTAAATATAAGATTACGGAATATTAAAAAATAATTTTATCACTCTATATCTTTGGGGACGCAAGCTTTGTAATTGCTTTTTTTACATTATTTCTATTTACTTCGCCTAATTCTACTACTATATAATCTGTAAACTTGGTTTTAATATCATTCCAATTAAGAGTTGTTACACCAAAATCAAATCTTGTTCCTCTTTGTGATGCTTTGTAAAGACTAGGCATCATCTGTCGAGGATCAGCATTATCCATATGCAAAATATAGTTTTTCTTCATCATTTTCTTTTCAAGTAAATAAATTTCAAATTTCCTGTTGAAATATTTGTATTTTATATCTTTATCATAATAACGATATTCGAGTTCATATTCTTTGTTTATTGGAATTATTCCTCTTTCCATAGTGCATCTCCAAAATAGTATTGTAGCTTTCGTTATAACTTTTTCTTTTTTTTAGTTATATATAATAACAAATAAATTCAAATAAATTGAAATTTGCTAAATTTAGTTAGAAAGTATGATTTTATAAAAAATAATTGAAATAGAATTTTAATCCATGTAGTAGCTTGGTGGATACGGTTCAGGTTTCAAACCTTTTCTTTCTCTAATATTTTTTATTATATCTGTTTGAAGATGTCTTGGTAATGGTTCAAATCCTAAATTTTCTGTATTCCATAGCACTCTTCCACCGGTAGCTGAACGAATAGATGATGCAAAACCAAACATCTCTGCTACAGGAGCCTTTGCATCTATATTTACAAGATCTTTATCTGTTAGCATATCTCTTACAATTGCTCTTCTTTGATTAAGTTCTCTAGATGCATCTCCCATTAGTTCCTGTGGTGTGCTAATAAATACTTTCTGCATCGGCTCAAGTAATATTGGTTCGGAACTCATAATCGAACCATATATTGCATTTCTAACTGCAGGTATTACTTGTGCAGGTCCTCTATGAATTGCATCCTCGTGTAATTTTGCATCCATTAGTTTAACAAGTAAGCCCTGGCAAGGTTCATCTGCAATAGGTCCACTTTTCATAACCTCATCAAATGCTTCTTTTATTAATTCCCTTGTTTCAAAAAGATACTGAATACCTTTTGTAGTATCAGTAATAATATTCAATGCACAAATTCCAAAAACTCCTTTTGCAATATCTTTTTCCATACCAAGTTCCTGCAATTTTTTCTGTACCTCATTTTTAAATTTCTTAACATTTTGTGGTATTTCATTGTTATAAAGAGCTTTAATTATATTATCTGTTAAAGGCTCAACCTCTATATAGAAACGATTGTGTTTATTGGGTGATTTTCCCTCAAATTCATTTGTGCTTTTTTTTCCAACTGATTCTCGGTATACAACTATTGGTTCTGATGTAATTATGTCAACTTTATGTTCATTTTTTATTCTATACTCAGTAATTTCAAGATGCAACTCTCCCATACCAGACATAAGATTTTCACCGGTTTCTTGATTTATATTTACTTGTATACTTGGATCAGCTTTTGAAATCATACGAAGTACTTCTATTAATTTTGGTAAATCCTTCATATTTTTTGCTTCAACTGCAACAGTTACAACAGGTTCCGATATATGCACGATACGTTCAAATGGTTCAACATCCGGATCATCTGTTACCGTACTACCAGCAATAGCGTCCCTTATTCCAGTTGCTGCAACAATGTTACCAGCACTAACAAAATCAATAGGTATTCTATCTGCACCAACCATTAAATTAACTTGTTGAACACGGTTTGGTTTAGGCATACCAGCGACATGGACCTCTTGACCCTGAATAATCTTGCCACTATACAAACGTCCAACAGCCACTTCTCCAGCATGTGGATCCAACAATATCTTTGTAATCATCAATGCAAGGGGACCATCTTTTTTAGTTGCAACCATACTTTTTCCAAGATCACTATCTAGTTCCCCCTTCCATATGTGTGGAATTCTATATCTCTGTGCAATATCGGGTGATGGTAGATGATCAACGACCATATCAAGAACAACCTCATGTATTGGTAATTTTTTTGATAGTGTTTTTTGATCATTTTTTGCTAAATAATCATAAATATCCTTAAAACCCATTTTTGTTTTATTCATATAAGGTGCAGAAATAGCCCAATTGTGAAAAGCTGAACCAAAGGCAACACTTCCATCTTCGACTTTCACATTCCATTTTCCTTTAAACTCTTCAGGGACCATCTTATTTACTAGCTCATTGAATTTTGAAATAATGTTTATAAAACGCTGTTGCATCTCCTGAGGATTTAACTTTAATTCATTTATTAAACGATCTACTTTGTTTATGAATAATACAGGTTTAACTTTCTCTCTTAATGCCTGTCTAACGACAGTTTCTGTCTGTGGCATAGCTCCTTCAACTGCACAAACTAATACTATACATCCATCAACAGCACGCATTGCACGAGTTACATCACCGCCAAAATCAACGTGACCTGGTGTGTCAATAAGGTTAACTAAATACTCTTTTTCCTCAAATGTGTGAACCATAGAAGCAGCAGCAGAATTAATTGTAATTCCTCGAGCTTGTTCCTGTTCATCATAATCCAAAACTAGCTGTTTACCAGCAAGCTCCTCACTCATCATTCCACAGCCAGCAAGTAAATTATCTGAAAAAGTTGTTTTTCCATGATCAATGTGTGCTGCAATATCTATATTACGGATTTGACTTAGTTTATCCATTAAACTTGTTGCTTTCTTTATGTTATCTTCTTTCTTTCCCATACTAATTACCTCTTAGATTTAAATATAAATTTAGATTGATTATCTAGCGGATTTAGCTACACGCTCTTTATCATTTCTCTTTGCAACTGCAAAAGAGGTTACATCATTTTTTGCCGCTTTCATTAATTCATCAGCTAGACAAGATGCTATACTTTTTTTATTTTTATGACTTGCATTAACTGATCCCAAACAGAGATTACGAATAGCCATATCTAAACGTCTTTGTGGGGAAATATCAACTGCTTTTGGAACAGATATTCCACCAAACTGTAGTCTAGTCGTATCCTCAATAGGTGCTGCATTTTGAATCGCATCAATTAAAACCTGCATTGGATTTGTTTTTGTTTTTTTATCAATAAGTTCAAAGGCTTCTCTTACAACCTTGTATGCTTTTATTTTTTTTCCATTAAAATTCTCAGTTCTCATTAGATTGTTTATTATCCTCTCAATAATTGGAAGCTTAGATTTTCCAAACATTTTATTTGAAAATATACCACCAAGATAGATGTTTTTATTATCTATATTTAAATATCTTTGAAGTCCTTTGTCCTCGATTTTTATTTCATTCATATTGTATTTTGTAAGTGCGGGGAAAAAATCAAGATCTAGTTGTTCATTTTTTTTCGCTATCATATTTATCTTCTCATTGGTTTTTCAACTTTACCTTTTATAAGCTCATTTAGTGAAACATCATTTATTTTTATTATTTTAAATCTAACACCAGGAATGTCACCATAAGATCGACCCATTCTTCCACCAATTCCTTCCACAACTACTTCATCATGTTCATCAACAAAACTAATTGCATTATTTCCTGGTGCAAATGCAGTGATTTGTCTACCGTTTTTTATTAACTGTATTTTTGCGCATTTTCTTATTGCTGAGTTAGGCTGTTTTGCTTCTATTCCTACTTTTTCTATTACTATTCCTTTTGCTTGTGGAGCACCTTCAAGTGGATCTGTTTTCTGTTTTAATTTTAATACTCTTTTTTTATAATATCTATCACTCCAGCGATGAAGTTTATTACTTTTTTTTATTTTTCTTGCTGAGTTTAATCCTTTTGCCATGTTTCACCTGTTGAACGAAAGTAACGCCGATATGCTCTTTTAATATTTAAATACTTATGTTGAATAATAACTGTGACTTATTATTTATTAATTAAAATTTTTTATTATAAATACCTGTTTTTTATAAAATGATATAAAAATAAGGATTTTCAACAATTAATTTTCTTTTGACATTTTAATTATATGATCTATTTCCATTTTCATCGATGACTAGCTGCTGGGATTTCTTAACAATATAATTTTTTATATCTGTAAAAAATTTTACATCAATATTTCTATTTTCACTTAAAATTCTATAGGTTATCCCAGAGAAAGAGATATTTATTGATTCATTTCTTCCATCATCTATAAACAATCTTAAATGATCTGCGTTTTCTATACCAAAATTTTGATTAATTTCAATCTGCTCGTCATCTGAGGTACCTGCGCATTCAACTGGAATCCAACCGTCTTTACCAATTTCTCCGCCAACAAAAACCTCAACCCATGCGTGCTGAATAATATTACTTTCATCTACTAAAAATCCTCTTATAAATCTAGATGGAATATATAGTGATCTACATAATGAAATGTATAAAAATGATAAATCATCACAATCTCCTGTTCCCCGAATTAAAGTAGTATAAGCTGATTGAACTTCATTTTCATTTAAATCATGAGTTTTATATGTCGTATGTTGTTTTAACCACTTAAATAGTTCTTTTGCAACTAATAAAGAATTATTAGTTTTTGCATTTGCATATATTTCTGATGCTGTTTTTAATATAGCTTTGTTTAATGGATCAATTAAAATAGTTGTTTCGTTTGATTGAACGTTACAGAATTGATTTACAAGATTTGGATATTGTTTTTTTATTTCTTCAATTGTTAAGGCATCTGGATTGTTTAAGTAAGATATAATATAACTATTTGCATTAATATCAGCGGTGATTAAAAGCTCGTAATCAGTATTTTCACTACTATTAAGATCCCATCTTATTAAATCATTATAGGTAGCTAAATTAATTATTTGATAATTTTGATAATGAATTATAGTTGATAAAATTTTACCGTTTAAAACTTCAGGAAAATCTAAATCATAATTGATTGAATATCTTCCTTGTCCTGTACATTTTATTTTATAGCCGTATGTAATTGTGTAATTTATATCAGTTGGATGAGACTCATAAATCACAATGTTATTATTAGTTGTAAAAAAATCTAAACAACCGGATAAGGTTATTGTAATAAGGATAAAAATCGAAATAAATAAATAGATTTTATTTTTCATACTATCTTCTTAAGAATCTCTTTTTTTCCTTAGGCATATTTGTAAATCGATATTCACATCCTTGGTTCATTGGACATTTAATACAACTAGGATTTTGTTCGTTACAGAAATCTATGGCAAGTCTAGCAAGTGACTCAAGATATTTATAAACATTTTCTTTCATTTTTTCCGCTTCTTTAGATAGTATCTTTATTGCTTCATCTGGATCATCTGTTGAAACCCATCCGAGTCTTTTTGCAACCCTTCCAACATTCTTTGCTTTATCTGTTAATGAAGTTGTTTCCTTTACTGGTTTATTTTTTTCAGATATTCCAGTTCTTTGTAATGGTTGAGGCATTCTTTGTTGTATAGGCGTTGTTAATTCTTTAGGTGCTTCATAAATATCATCATCACCCGCGCCAGGTTTTGAGATACCTACTGATTTACCACCATGGTTTGTTTCACGTGTTCTTATTTCAGCCATTAGAGGCATTTGAAGACCTGCACCAGAAATAAGAGCAACACCAATAGGTAAGCGTTGAATCTCCTCATAGGTTGAGTTTGTTAATCCTTCTACTGATTGAATAATTGCTTTTAAATCATTAGGATTTGTAACTTTCAATATAATATTAGTGTTACATTGTGAAATAATGTTTTTATCAACCTTTGCGGGTCGTTGACTCACAATACAAAGCCCCATACCAAATTTTCTTCCTTCAGAAGCAACCGTTCGTAGTATATTTGATGAAACTGCATTACCAAACCCTCTTTCAGGACAATAATTATGTGCTTCCTCAACTATTAATAAAAATGGTGGTATTTTACCAGCTTTTCTATCATCAAATAACTCTTTTGTAAGACGTGCTACAACAACATCCTGAACATCAGGTGGTACACCTTTCATATTAATTGTCGTACATTTACCTTTAACAACTAACTCGTTTGTACCTGTTCCTTTTTCAGAAAAAACACCTATAGAGTCAAGTGATTCTAAAGAAGCTGTAACATTCCAACGCGCATTACTTTTACTTCTACCAACAGCATCAATTATGTCTCTAAAATTATACACTTTTTTATATTCCTTAATTTCTTTTATTGCTTGATATAAAACACCTATTTGAGGACCCGAAAGTTTAGCAGAAAGTAAATCAATTATTTCACGAGCTTCTAAATTTACACCATTAAGAGTTAGATGTTTAACTTTTCCGCTATAATTAATTGGGGAGAATTCATTAATTTGATTTTCATAAGAGCGTTTCTTAATACCAAACTTTTCCATATTCTTTTGATCTTTTTTACTTTTATTTGGCTCTGTTAGAGAATGATATTCACCATGAGTATCAATAATAACCATTGGTATTTTATGTTTCAATAATTCTTCAATTAAAACTCCACAAGCATAACTTTTTCCACCACCAGTTTTAGCAAGTATACAAATATGTTTTTGGACCAAAGCATCGATATTCAAAAAAACCCGTATATTATGTCCTTTAAGTAGACCAATATATGCACCATCTTCTTTAGAGGCATTTAGTCCAAGAACATGTCTTATTAAATTTTCTTCAGCACGCATTATTGCTGTTCCTGCACTAAAAGGAGTTCTAGGGGCTTGCAATATACCTTCTTTATCTCTATAACCAATAACACCTGCAGAAGCAGTAAGTTTAGCAGAAAAAGAAGGAGTCCCTCCGCTTTTCATAATAGCAGCAGCGTTCTCAAAATGAAGATCAGAATGCTGCTTAATATCCATAATCTGAGCGAGCATATTTCCCTCTTTATGAGGGGCAAAAATATAATCAAATTTCTGAACATTTTGTCCGTCAACTGCAAAATTAAACTCTGTTGAACCTACATTTCCATAAATATAACCGACAACTGCATTTTTCTGTTGCATCATATCCCCTGCTTTTTGAATAACACTCCTATACTTATTATAGTTTTTGTATTTTTTTATTCTATTGTGCAGGTAATTGTGCAAGTATCTTTAATGCTTCAAATTCCATAAAATGTAGATTACCTGGAACTACAATTGTATGAAGCGGAGGTCCAAAATCCTTTACAATCATATCTTTTATTTTACCTGCTGCAATAATGGGTTCATCTGATCCAGCTCTTGCTACAATACATATGATGCTATCTTGTTTGAAAATATTTCCTTTAATTTTTTCTTCCATTTCTAGAAGTAATTTCATTGCCTCATTAGCCGTCATAAATCTTTTTTTTTCTGCTTGAATATCAAGAAGAACAAGAGTGTGTAAACCAAGTTTTTTATTATTATCTATAACACTATATGGACTTGTTGGAAAATAATCTTTTTCAGGATAAGCTAGTGTTGTAGTTCTACCAAATTTATAATTCTGTAATCCAAGAAGTCCTGGAACTGCAGTAAAAATACTACTTCCATGTATAATTTTTGTTGTAATACCAAGCTTTAAAGCGTTTAATCTAAGATCAACATGTGTGGTTGCACTCATTGGATCCCCTGCTGTTAAAAAAACAATATATTTTGTTTTAGCAAATTCAAGAATTTTTTTACCTTTTTCAGTTTCTTCTCTTGATAAAACTTCAATTTTTTTTCCGATTGTTTTTTCAATATTTTTTAGATTAGTTCCTGTAAGAATTGCAGTGTAGAACTCAGCAAATACTATATCACAGTTTTTTATTTCTTCAATACCTTTTAAAGAAATATCTTTTTCATCATAAAGACCTAAACCAATAAATGATAATCTACCTTTTGACATATTTTCTCAAAACTCTTAATCATCGATAATAACTAAAAGTTTTGTTTTTAAAAATCAAACTCTATAAATAGTGAAATATAATATACTTGAAACTGATGAATAAGCATAAAAATCTTACTCATGAATTAATACCAATTATTTTCATGGGATGCTTATTTATTATAATTAATTTTTTTGCTTTACTTTTAGTCTGGCCATTTGAAACAGCTGGAATGCAAGCATTTGAAGAAACTAATGATCCTATGAATATTGTTTATATATTTGTGATTTTATTAGTGGTCACATTAATAATATTATTAATTGCCAAGTTTTGGAAGAAAAAAATAATTTTATTTATTATCTTAACCGCATTAGGGTATACTGCTTTTTATGTTTTTGCCCCAATTTTTGTTTTTATTTTACCATGGTGGATTGCATTAATATTTTCTGCTATTTTATCAATTATTATAATTATAGTATTATATACTTATCCAGAATGGTATGTGATTGATTTAACAGGTATAATAATTGGCGCTGGTGCTATAGCAATATTTGGTATTTCCTTAGGTATTTTTTTAGTAATTTTACTTCTAATTGCTTTAGCAATATACGATGCTATATCTGTTTATAAAACTAAACATATGATAGATTTAGCAGATACAGTAATGGATCTTAAATTACCAGTTTTATTAGTTGTTCCAAAAGTAAGACATTATTCTTTACTCAAAGAAACAAAAAGTTTAAAAGAAAAATTAAAAGACGGTGAGGAAAGAGATGCATTTTTTATGGGTCTTGGGGATGTTGTAATGCCAGGAATTTTGGCTGCTGCTTCATTTCGTTTCATAGAAAACGGTTTACCAATTGCAATATCGGTAATTATAGGAACACTTATTGGATTTGCAATTTTAATGACATTTGTAATAAAAGGTAAACCACAGGCAGGACTACCTTGTCTATGCGGTGGGGCAATTGCTGGATATATAATTTCTAGCATTCTTTTATATGGAAAACTAGTTGGTTTTAATCTACCAAGTTTCTAAAAATTAGTAGTTTGTTCTAAAACCACATTTTTCACACCAAACTCTATTATCAAAATGATTTAAATTGTTCTTACATTTTGGACAAACTATTTTATCAAAAAAATGTTCAAGCCACACATCTCTAACTTGTGGTACTGTTTCATTTTCTATCTTTTTTAACATTTCTTTAAGCTCAGGTGTATTTGCTAGTTTTTTTAAATTTGAAATATTTATTTCATGCGGTTTGGGTGATATATTTGAATCATAATATATTGTTTTAAAAGAACCTGTGTTACTTTTTTTTACCTTTTTAATTAAAATTGCAGCTAGTATAAAACCACCTACTAGTCCACCTAAATGTGCAAAATGTGCTGTTGAGTCTTGGACATCTAACCATACAACAATTGTCTCAATTGCTGCAAAAAATATAACTGCATAAATCACCTTTATTCTAGTAAGAAACATAATTCCTATTCCTATTGGCATTACAACTTCGTCTCTTGGATAAGCATATGCTAGTGCTCCCATTATACCAAAAATTGCTCCTGATGCACCAATCATGGGAATAATAGAATTTAGATTCACTAATGCTTGGGTAATAGCACCACAAACGCCTGCTATTAAATAAATAATCATAAATTTCTTCAATCCAACTCTTTCTTCAAGTGCAGTACCAATGAAGAAAAATACAAACATATTACCAAAAATATGGGCAAATCCTCCATGGATAAACATTGATGTAAATAATGTATAAAGTTGAGGTGAATATTCAAGGTTAAGATAAATTGATCTAAAACCTAAACCCGGATAATCACCTATTCCATAAATAATTTCATTTTCAAAAAATAAGGTTACTATAAAAATTATAATATTTACAATTATCAAAGTATAAGTAAGCATAAGTTTTTTTATATAAGCAATTACAAGAGCACCAATCATTATAAAAAAACAGAGTATCGAGATCCAATGTTGTGGAAATAAAGTTATGTCCATTTACGTTTTCTCCAATCGCGTATAATAAGAGCAAAAGTCATAGTAAATATAATCATTATATATATAGTGTTCTTATAATCTGCTGATAATATATTTTCTTCTTGCGTTTTTTCTTCAGATGAACTTAAATTCCAATCATAAAAAAAAACTTCCGCATAGTATTTAGCTAATTTTTTATTTTTTATTATAACACCTACTTCTCTATTATTTAGAACAGAGTTTTCATTCCAGTTGATGCTTGAAATTAAGACAGATTCATTATCAATAATCATGCCCTTATTATGAACATTGGAAAATATTGACCAGTTTGAATAAATAAATTTAGTTTGTATACCAATTTCATCAAAGTATTGTTTTGTTTGATTACATTTTTTATTTGTTTCATCATAAGCTGGATTGTAGTTTAAAATAACTTTTACATCAACTCCTTGTTTAAATTTATTTATTAGTTGTTCAACAAATGGATTGGGTTGGTCATTCCAATTTTTATAAATATAAAGCTGCTGAATATAGATACTTTCATTTGCAGAATTTATCAAATCATGTATTGCTTTGTAGCTTGTATCAGGGGATAAAACTGGTATACAAGAAAAATTATCAAAATATGTTACTGGTTCGAATCTGGATTCATATAATCCTTTATAATATGATTCATACATGTAAAAATCATCTGGAATACTAAAGTTCATTTGATTAATTGAGTAAATATCACAACGATCTATATTCCAATCATCAAGAAAAACTTTTAAAAAAAAATCTGCCACGCTATCATTTTTTACTATTACGCCCCATTCCCTGTTACCATAATTTGGATTTTTTGGTATACCACTTTTAGCCCAGTTGCAACTTTCAACAATTGCGGTTTTATTATCTATTATAAGATATTTCCCATGATTAAAAACATATCTTTTGTAAATGTTATTTTCTACATCGTTAATTATGAATCTGATATTTCCTTCGTAGCTTGAAATCCTTTTTAGAATAAACTTTTCTTCATCAGTTATTCCTCCTACGGGTGAACCATCTAATAAAATATTTACTGAAATATTTCTTATTAGAGCATTGATTAGTTCATTACAAAGAAAAGGGTTAGTAAATTCGTAGATATTTAGATAAATAGACTCTGTAGCATTTCTAAGCTCATCTACTATTAATTTATAGCTATTGTCTGGTGAGATAAAGGTTTTTATTTCACCATAAAAAGATATGTTAACATATGGAAAATCTGATTGTCCTATTCCATATCTTCTGAAACCTATCCAATCACTTGAACTGTTTGTATCTAGATATATACCGTTTTCATCGGTATTTCTTTTCATTAGAATCCCATTTTTATAAATAGAAACCGGAGATCCTGTCCATCCACTGACATTATAATTGATTTTACCATAAACAATAACATCTATTGTATGATTATAACAATCTTTTAATGTAACAGCTTCACCAGAGTTACCTAAAATAAATTTTTTTTTAAAAAGCATCTTGGGAATATCTGTTTTAGAATTTACATTATACTCAAAATCACATTTTTTTCCTGTTTCCCATATGTATGAACTAGCATTTTCCGTGAGTGTTAAACTGGTTTTTGGAGCAATTTTTGTAGAATTTGGAAATATAATTTTTATCTGATCAGTTTTTGTTTTAAATGGATCTTTTGTTATATACCAACCAGAAATATCAATAGGTTCAGATGATGGATTATATAATGTTATAAATTCATTATCGATTTTTGGATGAGGATAATAAAAAACTTCTGTTATTAAAATTTCTTTTTCTATTTTTGATAAATTTGTTTTAAAAATTTTTATATCAATAGTAATTTTGTTGTTGGTTTCAGATAACTCATCAATTATATTTTCTTCATCAACTATAACATAAATTGTATGAATTCCAGGTAAAACATCTTTTGTATCCCAAAAAACTGTAGGATATTTTCTGTATTTGCTTACTATGTCATAGTTTTTATATTCAATTAAGTGTTTTTCATCTAAAAAATCGTAATAGAATTTTACATTAACATTAGTTGCATTTTCATCTCCAAGATTTTTCAGAACAGCTTTTATTTTTGCAATCTCTCCTTCTCCAAAGTAGTGTGTTTCATTTTCTTGATCATTGAATATTTTTACATTCTCTATAATTAAATCTGGTGCAAGAATTTTAATATAAATTGTAATTTCATCAAATTCTCCTATATCATTATTTGAAGTTGTTTTTATTGTTACATTATTTTCTATGCAATCAATATTGCCCGCAGTAATACATAAAAAAACATTACTTGTTTCTTTGGCATTTAAATTAATATTTTGTGTATTAAGAGTTGCGTACCAACCTTCTGAAAATTGGATAATATTAATATCAATGTTATCATTAAAATCTCCCATATTTTTAACAATTAAAGGAATTTCTATGGATTCATATTTTTTTAATAAATAATTATCTTTATTTGAATCGATACTAACTTTAAATGTACCTTTTCTAATTGTAACATTATCTATCATTTTAATTATATTATCTGTTTCATCTAAAATTTTTATAGTATAATTTGAACCAATAGATGATGTTAACTTATAATATCCTGGAATTTTAGCTAAACCTTCATCTATTTCATTATCTTCCGTTAAATAGATTCCTGTGATATTACCAAATTTATTTTCTATAACTACAGTTTTTTTCTCTAAAAAAGTATTGTCTTCAATAAATAATCCAGTTACATATCCTCCAGTTGTTCCATTTGAAGTAGATTCATCCATATCAAGAAGATATATTGTTTTTAATACCTCCTCTATTCTATTATCTTTTTTAATTTTAACAATTAAAAAAGCTGAAAAATTATCTTTTATATTTTCTTCATATTCTTTATAATCTTTTTTGAATCGTAGATATTGCCAACCAGACCAATTACCATAAATATCTGTTGTTAATATAGAGGTATACTGAGTAGAGTATTGCCAGTTTGTTCCGTTGTATGTTTGGGTTGCAGGTGTACCGCTACTGATATTTTCAACAATATAAGACTTTATTTGATAAGTCGCATTTGCAGGATAATTATTAATATTTATTTTTATTGAAAATGGTTTACTATATAAAGAATTATTTTCTACTTTTGGTAAAAATTCAGGATATAAATCAATATTTAAACTTGGTTTTAAATCAATTTTATTAGCAAAACCTGGTGTAGAGGTTTTTGCATCATAAAAATCTTTAATTGAATTATTTGCATCAACATTATTATATCTGGATAAAGAATGATTTTCTAAAGCAGAGTTTGCTGGAGCACCTGGCACATCTTCATAATCAATTATCCATTCGACAGCATCAATTATTTCTCCAGTTTCATTTTTAAGTATAAGTTTATCTCCATTGTTACCTAGACTATTACCAATACTTGAGTCATCAATATATAATTTAATTGTATCATTTGAAATTGAAAAATTTTCATAAAATTTTGTTCCATGATCAGTTATTATTGCATAACCCAAAGACGGTATTATCATAGTACCATTTCCATGGTCATAATCTCCTTCAATTGATTCATTTTCTGAGTTATCAGCAATAGTCCAGCCAGATAAATTTATAGATTCATCTGAAGGATTAAATAACTCTATCCATTCAAAGTAATTATCATTTATTTCAGGATCATACATTACTTCATTAATTAAAAGATTAGCAGAGGTTTTACCTGAACTTAATATTATTATAAAAAATATGATTAAAAAGAAGAGGGCGGAGAGGGATTTGAACCCTCGTAAACAGATCTGCAGTCTGTCACATAGCCGCTTTGTTACCCGCCCATTATGAACTAGTATTAAATAGAATATTGGTTTTTGAAGATTACTATTTTTTATCATAAAATCTTTATTTTATTTTATGATAAAATAGTTATGTGATAAATTTAATCAAAATTTTATTGAAATGATATTTTTTATTAATTATTGACTGTCTATATATCATATAGTTATTTTACAATGAGTCAATAAATTATATGATTTTTTAAACTAAAACAATATCACTTGTTTTGTTTATAGCTCAATTTTAATTAGTTTTATAAAAATTTTTTATAAATAATTCTTCTAAATTTCTAAATTAATTTATAATAGATTTTTATTATAGTCTAAATTGATATTATATGAAAAAAAAATTTATAATTGGATTTATCTTAATTATATTTGTTTTTGGACTAAACGGATGTAATGAACAAAAAACCGATGAAAATAGAAATGTTAAAATCAATTACGAGGATATGCAGAAATTTGTTGGATTATGGCTTAATGAATCTCCAATTTTTGTAGAATATTATTTGGTTACAGAGGATGACAGAATTTATATTCTTGACGAAGAACAAGGTCAATTATTGATAAACGATTATGATTATTTACCTAAAATTATTTTAGATATAAATTCTTATGAAAAATATAGATTTGTAGATGGTTATTATGAATTATATGATTTTGAAAATGAAAAATTCTTTAGATATGCAACTTATCGCTTTGAGGTTGATAATAATATTTTTATTTTTAATGTAATAAACAACGGAGAAGTTATGTACTCTAGAGTAGAAATTGATAAATAAAAAAAAGAAGTGGAATTAATTTTTTTTTCTAACCACCAATATTTACTTTTACATAGAATAAAAATAGTTTTCCACCTTGTTGTCTTATACCTGAAGATCCATAATACTCTTCACCAAAGGCCATAAATTGTGTATTTCCAAATCCCATTATTATTTTTGAATTTACTTTCACAGAATCACCTGGAGGAATACTTGGGATTATACCATTTGTTTCTTTACCGCATATTAAAGCGTTACAATTTACAGTTAAATTCCAACTCACATTTGTTGCTTCCGCTTTACCTTCGTTTTTAATATATACACTCGCCCTTAAAAATCCTCCTTTAATAACTCCGATTTCAATATCTGGTGCAAGAACCTTTATGGAAAATGGAAGTGACCATCCACCTTCGCCACCAAGCTCATTTTTAGCTTTTGCAGTTACTGTAAAATTACCTTTATCAAACCATGCGTGTGAAACTGTTATATTTTCACCTGAAGAATATGGACCTAACCATTCTTCAACATCTCCGTCACCCCATTCAATCCAGTAATATAGATCTTCACCTAATGGATCTTCGGTAACAAAGTTAAAGTCATAGTCTTTACCAATATCAACCTCAGATGGTCCACTTATTTCTGGAGGATTTGGACCAGAAAGTACTGGACTTATTACTAATGCATAATCTGCATCAAGCTCTGGTGTTTCTACATGAGAATCTTGAATTATTTCGTCAGCAGAAACTTCAATTGTCCAAGCACCCTGTTCAGGATTTTCAATAAAAATACATTCTACTGTATCTTTTGTATCTGGGTTACCGCCTGGTGTTGACCATACTCCTTCTTTTAAACCATTGTTTCCCCAGTAAACAACATTTGATGGGGATGTGGCTTTTAAGGTTAAATCATTTATTCTATGCTGGGTTTGAACCGAAGGATTTCCAGCAGGATCAGCATAAGTCATAGTTACCTTAAGATATGGTGCATCTGCGTCAACAGAAACTATATGGCTTGATACATCAAAGGGTTCTAAAATATCAGATTCATCTATTATATAGAAATTTTCACGGAGATCGTAAATTGTTGAAACATTTGGCATACCCCAACCCTGATGCATCCGGGTTTTATCGTGTGTAGTACCAGTAAATGGATATTGATCAGCTGTGTTTATAAGCATAGCTTTTGCAGTTGTCATATGTGCTTTGTTATCAAAGACATTACCACCTGGTATGACTTCGTTACCAAATATTCCATCTGCCCACATGTCGAAAAACAAACCAACATGTCCTGCGATATTTGGTGTTGCACCACTCGTACCACCAAATTGTCCATAACCTGTTGAACTAGTTGTGTACGTTGTATATATATTATCATAAAAATGCATGAAATCTGGTTTTATTCTACCATCAGATGCAGGTCCAATACTTGCACCACCATTCCACATATCATCAGTTTTTGTCAGTGTGTCATAATGGTATACACCTCCACCAGAGATGATGTTTTTTGCCCAAGCTTGTGGTCTTGAATTCTGATTACCTAAGTTACTTTGAGATTGACAATGAACTATATCAAAATCAAATAGTGATGTATCGGAATCCGCAGAAATTGTTGTATACTGTGATGTCTGAGAGCTTCCAACACTAGCAGTCTGAAAGACAGCATAGTATGGGGCTTGAATTAATTCACCGGTGTGAGTATATCTACTTGGTCCTGTTAATCCAACAGAACTATACCATGCGACAATACCTTGTCCTGCTGGAAGCAAACCACGTGCTTGTGGATTTCCGGTTCCATCACCAAAACAGACACCTATGCATGCAGTTCCATGGGAAGCTACCGAACCCGGTGTACCATGAACAATCAAGGGATGATGTTGTAAATCAACATGATTAATATTAAATCCAGAGTCAAATGACTCCCCTCGAACTCCCTCGCCATTATATCCTGCTACAGCTTCAATATAGTTTGCACCACCGATTTCTCGAGCAATATCCATATCAGGTTCAAGAGGACTCCATCGATCAATGAAGTTAATTTCATCCCAGCGAACAACGGAAAATAGTTGCTCAGGAGTTAAAGTGGCTATAAGAAGGTATTTTCCTGCATCTGCTTTATCAGTAGTACCACTAATAGAATTTATACGATTTGCAACAATTTGTTTTTGTTCAACAGTATGCACTTGAATACTATATTTTTGTGATGGGTATATTTGGAGTGCATTATCAAGGTTCTCAAGCATGAACTCCTCAAGTCTATATGCTGGATGATATGGTCCAACCCAGCGAACGTATGGTAATGATTCAACCTGTGATTGCACTGATTCAGTCATTTCTACAAGATAGGCAAATTGAGCAACGTATTGTCGAACATGACCACCGAGTGATGTTATTGCATTTTTGTATTCTTCAAGTGGTTGAGTTACAAACTGAACAATAAATAAATGTATGTCATCTCCTGCAGATAAAATGCTAGGAATTGTAGGAATACTAATTAATGGATCAAAATGATTATATCTAAGTCCTAACTCATAAGATGGTTGAAATGTTCTAGCAACTGTTTTTCCACCATCTAAACTAATAGAATAAAATGGTAAAAGTTCTCCATTATCAAGTTGTTCATCCCAGAGTGTCAGCACGACTGTTGAATCTGGAATGGAAATTATTTTTTCATTAATAATAGATGGTAATTTTTCATCTATAAAAGTTGTTCCATTTGCATTGATAGCTGCTGTAAAAAACAAAGCACTAATTACTAGACCCAATTCTACTTTAATTATATTTTTCATATTTAATTTTACCTCCACAAATATTTCTATTTAACATATGTTAATTTGATTCTATAATATAAGCATTTCGTTTAGTTATCTTCAATAAAATACTTTTAAACCATCAATCTATCTGTGTCGATTGAAATAATTAGATCGTGTGAAAAATATAATATCCATTTGATCAATATCATATTCATTTGTTTCAGAGTATGCATACACTTTTAAAGTATGTCTTCCTATAAGAGGATAAAATTTACCTTGAATTTTCCATTCATATGGTGGAGTATCATCCCAAAAAATAAACATATCATCTATTACAAAAATAACATATTTTATATTTTTTTTGCATATTGTTTCTGCAATAGCCGTTGTTTTTCCAAATACAATTGTAATTCCACGCATTCTTTGAAAATAATATTCAGCAAAGTACAGGTTAATTGATGGATAGTTCTGAAAATATAATTTTGCTTCTAAAGGCGTTTGTAAAATTACCTGGATGTTAATTGGTTTAATTGCAAATTCTGTTAAAATTACCAACATTAATTTTGTTGACTTTATTTGATATGTAAGGTTGATATGTTCAAGTGTGTCATTTTCTGAATGTCCAACCCAATTTGGATCATGTTGAGCAATCCAAACTCCATCATAACCATAATCAACAAATGCTTGATTATCTGCTCCAGGATAATTTGGTAGACTTTCAATAGTCATATCAAGAATATTATTGTATTTTTCACTGATTGTTTTAGCAAATTCTGCAATCCAAGTAGAGGGTTCTTCATGGAAAAAACGAAGTATTTTTCCACCTTTTATAGTCTCGGCATAGCCTATTATATCAAGATTAAGTACAGCGAAGATATTATCACCTTTTTTATATGAATCGCGAGCATATGTAAAACTACCATAAGTTCCAACTTCTTCTCCTGAAAATGCAATAAATTTTATAGTATGATTAAATGAGTACTTACTTAAAATTTCTGCTATACAAAGAATTGCAACTATGCCTGAACCATCATCATTTGCTCCAGGTGAAGTTTTAAAAGTATCATAATGAGCGCAAATAATAAAAATTGCATTAGAAGAAACATCATTACCAGGTAATGTCGCTATTATATTACGGCTTTTAAAATTTTTAATTTTCCATTCATGAAATTCGACATCTAAACCCATTTCTCCAAACTCGTTGTATATCCAATCCCCTGCTTGAGTACAATTAGGAGTTCCTGTATATCTAATCCCAAAACTCAAAAGATTTTCAAAGAAATAAAGCACCCTAGATTCATTAACTGAATTTATCATTTCAATAATATCAAACTCATTGAAATAAGATACTTCTAAAGAGAAATTTTTCTCTTCCGATAATGCTGATGTTGCAATAGGTAAAAGTATGTTGCAACAAACGCAAATAAAGAAATATTTTGATATTTTTTTCATAGTTGATTATTATTAATTTAAACCTTAATATATAAATATTTTCAATACTAATTTTAGTTTATAAATTAATCTATAAATTAATCTGATTGTCTTATCCCGAAATTACTTTCTTCTAGAAAATAACAAAGATGATTCAGCATATATGAAAAAGCTGAATCAGAGAAAAGTCAAATGGATAATCAGAG
>Ga0209427_10000680_pt1 | contig 37156 bp, 22 predicted proteins | sample DeeMarSWOR136_30_FD_187465 | JGI IMG/M metagenome (GOLD analysis project Ga0209427, IMG submission 187465) | Marine sediment microbial communities from White Oak River estuary, North Carolina - WOR-1-36_30 (SPAdes) (version 2) | ecosystem: Environmental > Aquatic > Marine > Intertidal zone >...
CGAGCCAGAACAATCATGGAGGATTGGGCACGTCTTGCAGTCCTGGATGAGAACTTCATTCAGACAATCTCTTACCGGTCTTTTTCTTATGATATTGATGGAAAGAAAATTCAGGGAAGAGGGGATGAACCTACCTGGATTACAGGATTTCTCTCATTTTTGAAAAGGGAAGACTCACCTTATAAAGAATGGGCTGCGGCGGAAAGTGCTAGATATTTCTGGATTGGCCCTGAATTATGGCTTATAAGTTTAAGCAGTTCCGGGGACCCTAAGGCGCATATCAAAGGTTGCATCGTAGATAGTGCCATGATGAACCGGCTGGCCACGATACTCAAATGTGATATAAAACTCTCCTATGCTGGTGCAATAATGAGCGGTGAAGATGCAAACATCCAGGTCCGTGAGAATGGTCCGAAGCCTGATTTTAAAGAGATATCCGGAGAGTTGTTTCCTGAAGATGCGAAGCAAAAAGAGTCAAAGCAAACTCCGGCCTCATTCTGGAGACGCTTATTCTACTTTGGCGTAACTCATTTGGATGTCATTTTTTTTGATTCAGACCTGGTTGGAAAGCAGACGATTCTTCTTACGATTCAAGCGAGCATCTCCACTATCCTGCTCGAACTTTTCTCTGAGAAGAATCCTTTAAGCCTGGTTGTGATGATTTCCCTTCTTTCCCTGGCTTTATTGATGTTTTTCTTAGAAACCTTCGTCCTTATCTTTGGAGTGAGGATCACCACAGGCATTACATCTGCGGTGAAAGCACTGCACCGTGGGACACGGCGCATTGCTGAAGGTGACCTTGATACAAAGATAATAATACCCAGCGAGGATGAACTGGGCGACCTCGCTACATCCTTCAACGCGATGGCTGGTGCAGTAAAAAAGGGTCGTGAAGAAGCGATAGCCCGCGAGCGCCTCGAACGAGAACTTGAGACAGCTCGACAAATCCAGGAAAAGTTATTGCCTCACGAGATGCCCAAATTGCTAGGCTTCGAGATTGCTGGGATAAGTCTTCCCAGTCAGCAGGTAGGAGGGGATTACTTCGATTTCCTTGATATGGGAACAGGGCAGCTTGGAATTGCAATCGCCGATGTTTCTGGAAAGGGCATCCCAGCTGCTCTTCTCATGGCAAACCTCCAAGCTAGCCTGCATGCTCAGGTTATCAAAAAAGGTACAGTCGCAGAAGTGGCTTCCCGGATGAATAGCCTTCTTGTCAAGTCCACTGATACGCACATGTTCGCCACCTTTTTCTACGGCATTTTGGACCAGGTAAAATCAACCTTCACTTCCACTAACGCCGGGCATAATCCACCGCTCTTGTTTCGCACAGACGGAAAAATCAAACGCCTTGAAGCAGGAGGACTTATCCTCGGATTCTTGCCTGAACAGAAATATGCCCAGCAAACCGTGAAAATAAAACAGGGAGAGATTGTAGTTCTTTTTACAGATGGCATCACTGAAGCTGCAGGCTCCTCATCTGAAAAGATTTCAGAGAATCTTTTTGGAGAAGAGCGGCTGATAGAAGTCGTCCGCGCCAGCTTAGCTAAGTCAGCGGCGGAGATTCAGGCCGCAATCCTTAATGCTATTTCAAGCCATACGGCCAATGCCCCGCAGTATGACGATATTACAATAGTCATCATCAAGCGGAGGAAACAAAACGCTCCGCGCTAGGCCAAATAAAAAAGGGGCTTGATAAAAAACAGATGCTCAAATTTTTTTTATTGACAGATATCTTTTAATTCAATAAAAAACTATATTGTTCCTGTTTGACATTAGTCTTTGCCAGTGATAAAAGCGATAGACGAAATCAGTTGATAAAATTCAAACATAAAAATGACAAAACGGTTTCAAACTTTTTGATTCCAAAAAATTAAAAGAAGGAGGAATTAATGAAAAACCTAAAAATTCACGAATGGCATAAGCGTACCATACTTGTTTTTGCCCTGGTTTCCCTCTTAATTTTGATTGGTTCAGGATTTACAGGCTGCCAAATAGCAACCGAATTGCCTGAACCCCCGGTTGCTGAGAAGATACCAAAGGAATTAACCATTCATGGCGACATAAGGGTGGATAATTACTACTGGCTTAAAGAGCGTGAAAATCCGAAGGTCATTGAATACTTAACGGCAGAGAATGAATACAGAGATGCAGTGATGAAGCACACCGAGTCTTTTCAGAAAAAACTCTACGATGAGATTGTAGGGAGGATAAAAAAGACAGATATGTCTGTTCCCTATAAAGATAGCGGTTATTACTACTATTCGCGCTACGAAGAAGGAGGGGAATACCCAGTATACTGCCGGAAAAAAGAGACGATGGAAGCAGAAGAAGAAATATTATTGAACGTCAATGAAATGGCTAAAGGGCATGCTTATTATAGCGTTGCAGGTTTTTCAGTAAGCACCGATAACAATCTTATCGCTTTCGGTGTTGATACGGTTAGCAGAAGAAAATATACGATTCATTTTAAAAACCTGAAAACAGGAGAAATACTCCCCGACCAAATTCCAGTTACATCAGGAAGAGCTGCTTGGACAAACGATAATAAAACTGTTTTTTATGCTGCTAAAGATGAAACAACGCTTCGTTCTTATAAAATTATGAAGCACGTCCTCGGGACTGATCCATCTTCTGATAAAGAAGTCTTTGAGGAAAAAGATGTAACATTCGATACTTACGTCTATAAATCCAGATCAAAAAAATACGTGTTTATCGGTTCAGGCAGTACTCTGTCTGACGAATACCGCTTCCTGGATGCAGACAATCCTGATGGAAAATTTAAGATAATACAACCGCGGGAGAAAGATCTTTTATACGGCGTGGATCACTACAAAGACAAATTCTACATACGGACAAATTATAAAGCGGAGAATTTTAGATTGATGGCGACACCCGTCAGTAAAACAACAAAAGAGAACTGGAAAGAAGTCATTCCTCACCGTGATGATGTTTTGCTCCAGGGGTTTGAAGTGTTTAAGGATTTCCTTGTTGTCAATGAGCGGATAAGCGGCTTGCCTAACCTCAGGATAATGAGGTGGGATAAGAAAGACGAGCACTATCTTGATTTCGGGGAAGAAACCTACTCGGCTTATATTTCATATAATCCCGAATTTGATACTGATGTGCTGCGCTATGGGTATTCATCAATGACCACTCCCAACTCTGTTTTCGATTACAACATGAACACCAAGGAAAAAACTCTATTAAAGCAGCAGGAAGTACTTGGTGATTTTGATTCCAATAATTATCATGCGGAAAGACTTTATGCTACGGCAGGGGACGGCACAAAAATACCCATATCTTTGGTGTATCGAAAGGGGCTAGAGAAAAATGGAGACAATCCTCTCCTGCTTTACGGCTATGGCTCGTACGGTGCCAGCATGAATGCCAATTTTGGCTCCTCTCGGCTTAGCCTGCTGGATAGAGGTTTTGTGTATGCCATCGCCCATATTCGCGGCGGGCAGGAAATGGGGCGATACTGGTATGAAGAGGGCAAGCTCCTCAAAAAGAAAAATACGTTTACAGATTTTATTGACTGCGCAGAGCATCTGATCGCTGAAAAATTCACTAATCCTGACAAGCTGTTTGCTCAAGGAGGCAGTGCTGGCGGCTTGCTGATGGGTGCTGTCGTTAATATGCGGCCGGACCTTTTTAAAGGAGTTATTGCTGCAGTGCCCTGGGTGGATGTCATAACCACAATGCTGGACCCGAGTGTTCCGCTGACTACAGGTGAATATGACGAGTGGGGTGATCCAAATAAGAAGGAGTACTACGATTACATGCTTTCCTATTCTCCCTACGATAACGTAGAAGCTAAAGATTATCCTTCGATGCTGGTCACGACCGGTTTACATGATTCTCAAGTTCAATACTTTGAGCCGGCCAAGTGGGTGGCGAAGCTCAGAGCTTTGAAAACAGATAATAACATTTTAATACTCGATACAGATATGGAAAGCGGACATGGTGGAGCTTCAGGTCGTTTCAGGCGCTATGAGAGGACTGCGTTACAATATGCATTTATTCTGGACCAGGTCGGAATCAAAAAATAAGTTGTAGGGATTTGATTCATCAAGCCCACCTTTTTAATTAAGATTTTTTCCAGAAAGAGGGGGCGAAGAGGATAAGTACCGTATAAACCTCTAAGCGTCCGGCCAGCATAAAAAAGGTAAGCACCCATTTTCCAACCAGGGGAACATGAGCATAGTGATCGGTTGGACCCACGCTGCCCAGACCAGGGCCAATGTTGTTCAGAGTGGCTGCAACAGCCGCAAAAGCAGATACAAGGTCCAATCCTAAAATAGTCATCACAATCACTCCGCCGATAAACAACCCGATCAGCAGCGCTAAAAAACCAAGGATGTTTCTAACAATATCCTGAGGGATAACTACATTTCCCACCCGGACGGGTATAACCGCTCTCGGATGCATCAAACGCCTTATTTCGGCAAGAACAAACTTAATCAGAACATAGAGCCGAATGATTTTCATCCCTCCGCCAGTGCTCCCTGCACAGCCGCCGCAAAACATTAACATTAAAAGGATAAATTGCGAATTAAATGCCCACTGCTCAAAATCAGCCGTTGTGAAGCCAGTAGTAGTACAAATAGAGGTTACTTGAAACAACGTTTTACGAAACGCTGTTTCTGCATTTGAATACTGCTGCGAAAAAGTATGGAATCCGATAAGAAGCGTTGAGCTGCCGATTAAAAAGACAAGAAGCCGCCATTCATTATTTTTGATGTAGCTTTTAAATTCTTTTTTTAGGAAGCGATAATGCAGGGAAAAATTTGTCCCAGCAGCAAGCATAAAAAAGATGATGACATAATCAACATAAGCGCTGTTATAGTGGCCGATGCTGGCATTTTTTGTTGAAAAGCCGCCAGTAGCCATCGTCCCAAAAGTATGACACAGAGCTTCAAAAAGATTCATTCCCCCCAGCATTAATAAGAGTGTTTCAAGGGCGGAGATAAAAACATAAACACCCCATAGTATTTTAGCGGTTTGTGTGACCCGAGGAGTTAGTTTGTCTGGAGTCGGCCCGGGCACCTCGGCTTTGAAAAGCTGCATACCTCCAACACCAAGAAATGGAAGAATGGCGATCGAGAGAACGATAATACCCATGCCTCCAAGCCAATGGGTGAGGCTTCGCCAGAAGAGAATTCCCTGAGGTAGACTTTCGATATCAACTAAGATGGTGGCTCCGGTGGTGGTGAAACCGGACATGGTTTCAAAAAAAGCATCGGTTATGGTTGGAATATTTCCCGATAAAATAAAAGGCAGACACCCGAACAAAGCAAAAGAAATCCAGCCCAGGGTAACAATCGCAAAACCCTCACGAGCGCGAACGTCCCGATCGAGACGGGTTAATTTGAAGGCGGTAAAACCGACCATAAAAGTGATTAAGGCTGAAATGACAAAGTAAATATGAACACCGTCACCGTAGTAGAGCGAGAAGGGGATAGGCAGAAGCATAACAGCAGAGAGGAAAATTAAGAGTAATCCCAGAACATGGATAACTAATTTAATATGCATACGAAAATTACCAGATTATATTTGATTTTATTCAACTAATAAAGGATGGAAGGTATCTCCATTATTGCTTCAGATTATTTAAACAATTTCTCTACATCAGCTATTGCTTTGGGGAGGGCAAAAACCACTACACGATCTCCGGCTTCTATCTGCGTTTCCCCAGTTGGAATAATTACTTTGTTATTGCGAGTCACAGAACCTAAGATTGCAGAAGGACGAAAATGTAAATTTTTTAAGGGATGTCTTGTAATCCTGGAACCCTTTTGGGGAATTATTTCAATAATCTCTGCGTCTAAGCCTGGAATTGAGTCAACGTTTTCAAGCGTGCTTTTACGGATGAAACGCAGGATGGAGTTAACCGTAATCAATTTTTTGCTCACAACCGCATCCATGCCGATTGTAGGGGTAATAGGAAGATATTCAGTTTTATTCACTAAAGCAATAGTCCGAGGCACTTTTAGATGCCTGGCTATAAGAGCACAAATAATGTTCGTCTCATCGTCACCGGTTGCCGCGATAAAGGCATCCATATCGAGAATTCCCTCTGTTGCCAAAAGGTCTACATCGGTACCATCTCCGTGTATAACCAATGTTTTTTTGAGCGCATTGGCTATCTTTTCTGACTTATCCGAGCGGCTTTCGATAACCTTGACGTTAATATTATCCTCTAAGGTCTCGGCAACAAACTGCCCGACTAACCCACCACCGAGAATCATGATGTTTTGAATGGAAACATCTTCTTTTCCTGTGATATGCACAATAGTAGGTAGCAGTTTCTTTTCACAGATGACAAATATTTGATCTCCGGCAACCAGGATTTCGTTCCCACGGGGTATTAATGTGAGTTCCTTCCGTTTAATGGCGACGACGCGGGCGGCAATGTTTCCTTGTTCTTGCCAGAGTTCTCCTAGAGTCTTCCCTAGTACAGGAGATTTTTGTTCCAGGCGGATACCCAATAATTGAATCTCACCACCCTCAATCTCCACTACGCCAGTTGCGCTGCTTTGATGAATCAGGCGGACGATGGCATCTGCTGTTTCTCTTTCAGGGTGAATAAGAAGGTCTGCACCCATTTCAAAGGGTGATAGAATAAAGTCAAGACGGGTATATTCAGGATTTCGGACGCGAGCGATTTTATGGGGAACATTTAATTTTTGAGCAAGCCGGCAACTTAGGAGATTAACTTCGTCTGAATTACTGAGGCAGGCGAAAACATCTGTCTGGTCTATGTTAGCGTTTTTTAAATCTTCCACACTGGAACCTGAGCCAACCATGACCAAAGCATCCAGGTGTTCTTCTGCGTATCGCGCTTTTTCAGGATTTTTTTCCAGTACAGTAACGTTATGCTTTTCTTCTGAAAGTCGCTTTGCCAGATGAAAACCAATCTCACCTGCGCCTACTATTAAGATGTTCATGGTGTTTATTTATATTTCTTAGTTTGTCTGGATTGTTTGGATTTCCTCCTCAATCTTCCTTATTTAGCTCTAACATAGGAAAAAATTAATGTCAAATGTGGCCCCAACCATGTCAATGCCATGCAAATACTTCCGGTTTTGTGCTACGCAAAAATGTCCGGTTTTGTCGTGGCTTGATTTCCTTCTACAGAGCCCTTAATATCTATTCTTGAAATATCCGTTCTGGTTCTTAACCTGAGATATAGAGGATATAATATCCCCTATTAGGATATCATGAATAAGTCTAAATCAGTACAAAAAAGCTGAGGAAAGGATAAAACCTATTTTTTATCAAATCGAAGGTTTTTAACCCGTCCGGCATCCAGAGTAAACCCGGTTAGTTTTTTCTCCTCGTCACGAATAAAATTAATCCTGTAGCCTCTTTCAGTAAACTTATCTTTAAGCGTAGGCTGTAGAGGACTTTCGGGAGCATTTTTATGGACAAAATGCAGTTTTCCTTCCTTAAGAGCTAACCTGAATGTTACCTGGAGTTCATCACTGTAATAATCTCCCGTATATTCTTTAAGCTGCTCAGGAGTTGGTTTCACTAGTTTGAAAGATTCGTAAGTTTCAGACTTTTCCCGTTCTCGATAGATGTGCATTAACATTGGTTTACCTTTTTTCTGTTTTTCAAACTTAATTACCGTGTCGACCGGCGCCTTCAGCACTTTGAATTCTGTCTCGTTTACTGCCGCTAAGGTAAGCCTTTGGCCAGACATTTCAAGGATTAGTGCGTTACCCCTTAGATCCAACCTTCTAAATGCCCCGGTTTTTGGATCTATGTAAGCTCCTGCTTTATCTTGAAGTTCTTTCCTCTGGAGTGTAATGAATTTGACCTTTTCAGCAGGCTTGCTTAGAGGTTGAGTTTCTTCCTTAAAATGGTCGGTGAGATAGATATCTGCCACTTGTTGGGCAAGCCTTGATGGATTGAAAGAGCTTAGGTTGGAAAGACAGATAACAGAAAAATTTTGCTCTGGAAACCGAACAAAAGCTGATCTGTAGCCCCCTAAGGCTCCACCATGGCCTACAGTTTTTAATCCTTTATATTTGCCTATGCTTAGAGCAAAAGCATAATCAAGCTCTTTGCCGCAGTTCAATTTTCCTTTGGTATGCATGAGGTCGATTAAATCTTTCCCCCCAACCTTGTAGTGGAAGAAGTTTTGATCCCATAGAAAAAGGTCTTCCACAGAAGTGAATAAACCGCCGGATCCGACACAGTCAAAGGTTGATATAAAATTTTTGTATTTTCCCTTTTCAGCAGGGAAATAACCAGAAGCCCGATTTTTTATGAGCATCCTGTAATCATCATGAAAATGAGAGTTTTTCATTCCCAGGGGATTGAAAATGTTTTGCTCAGCAAACTCGCGGAGGCTCTTGCCGCTGACTCTCTCCACAATCGCCGCCAGGAGGAAATAGCCTGAATTGCTGTAAAGATATTCCTCTCCTGGCGCAAAATTTAATTCCTTCTGCCGGGCTATAAGCTCGACCACATCGTCTTCGTGATAAGTGCCATAGTCTATACCCGCAATCTCCAACAGAGTGAGATAATCACGGAGCCCGCTAGTATGGTGGATCAGGTGGCGAACGGTTATGGGAGCTCCATAATCCGGCAATTCAGGAACGTACTTACGGATGTCGTCGTCAAGGGAAAGCTTTTTTTGCTTGGCCAGGAGAGCGATACACATGGTCACGAATTGTTTTGAAACAGAACCTATATAAAAAACAGATTGGGGAGTTATGGGGATGTCGAGTTCCAGATTAGCCAGGCCATAGCCCTGTTTATAAATAATTTTGCCGTCTTTAACAACGGCAAGAGCACAGCCCGGTGTGTCTTTTTTGTCCCATTGAGAAAAAAGCTTGTCCACTGCATCTGTTTTTTTATCAGCGATGGCCGCCGAGACGAAAATCAGCAATAGAATAGCCGTGAGTATTGTTCTTAATCTATATAGTCTATTCATGATCAGATGTGCCTCCTTTTTAAGCAAATTGAGGATACAAATTATATGAATTTTCCCAGTTCATTTCTACATTATTTATGGGTTTGAGGCATTGTGGACTATTTTAACTTTTGACATCAGATTTTTCCTGTGCTATTACGTATCTGATAAAAACTTAAACAAAGAGTGAGATTCAGGAGATAATTTGACCTTCCAGGTCGAATGTCAAAAAACGTCTAGAATGTTTATGCAGAATAACTCAAAAATAAAATATAGAGGGAGCTTGTTTCATGCCTAAGGTTTCCCGCACGAACGTAGAAAAAAAAATAAAAGATTGTCGTCAACTTGTTTCTTCGAAAAAAGTAATTTCATGTCTTGAAGATTTATTTTTAAGTACAAATGAAGGCCTGGTTGCCTACGAGCTTGGACATGAATTTGAAAAGATAGGTAAAACCCAAGATGCTGTTGAATACTATGAGCGGGCTGAGACTTTATTTAAACAGCCTATATATAAAAATATGGCAAGAGCTGCCATAAACAATTTAGCAATAGAGGCTCTCCTTGCTGTAAAAAAGAAAAAGAGGAATTAAGCTTTCGTCTGCAGGGGCTTGATCCATCAAACATACCGTGTTAGGGGTATCACATATTAGGGGCGGTGGTTCATCAGCCTCACATTATCAGGGAGAGTGCATATTACGTAGGAGCTTGATTCATCAAGCCTACCTATTTTTGTAGGGATTTGATTTATCAAACCCACCTTATATTAATCTATAGGATATGAATTTAATTCACCAAACCCGCATTTTTTTGACACACACTTTTTTATATGTTATGAATTTCTCCCATATTATTTCATTTAGTTCGGTAGTTATATACATTAAGATTCATAAAATCAGAAAAAGATATGAAGTCAATATTAAAGTTCTATAAAAAGCACGCCGCCATTTTCGAATTCCTTAAGCTGTTGATTTTCCTTTATCTGTTCATTTTTAGTCTCGAATTGATGGGAACATCCCTAAAGATGTTCGGAAAAGGGCTGGCGACAAATCTGATACAGACGACCACCAATCCGCTGGTTGGTTTATTTATCGGGATTCTGGCGACTTCTTTTATCCAATCCTCTTCCTCGACTACATCCATTGTCGTCGGTCTTGTCGGGGGTGGTGTTTTGAATGTTGCTAATGCCATACCCATAATAATGGGAGCCAACATCGGAACTTCGGTGACCAACACCCTTGCCTCTCTTACCCAGATCAACCGCAATATTGAGTTTCAACGTTCATTTTCCGCTGCAATTGTCCATGATTTTTTCAATATGCTGACAGTTATTGTGATATTTCCTTTGCAGTATTTTACAAATTTCTTGGGTCGCATTGCAAGCTTTATGGGCGAGGAATTTCAACATATGGGAGGTCTGAAATTTCTAAGTCCCGTAAAAGCGATAACCCGGCCTATCGTGGAAGTTATTAAAAACTGGATTGGAGACCATCCCTGGATCTTGTTGGCTTTGTCTCTTGTTTGTTTGCTTTTGGCCTTATCTCAAATGGTGAAGTCTTTAAAAGCTTTAGTCGTGAAAAGGGCAGGGGCCTGGTTTGACCGCTATCTATTCAAAACACATTTGCGGGCATTTTTGGTCGGATTACTGTTGACTGCCATGGTGCAAAGCAGTTCTATCACAACTTCCCTGGCGATACCGATGGCAGCGGCTGGTCTCTTGACCATCGTCCAGATTTTCCCTTACACTGTGGGAGCCAATATCGGGACAACGGTAACAGCGATTATTGCTGCGCTAGTGACGGGGAATCTATCGGCAATCATTGTGGCCTTTTCCCATCTACTTTTTAATATATCGGGAATGATTGTCTGGTGGCCTTTGAAATTTGTGCCTATCTCTTTAGCCCAAAGATTTTCCCAGTTTGCAACGCGGAAGAAATTAATTCCGATCTTCTATATTTTGATTGTTTTTTTCCTTATACCAATTCTATTGATTTATTTCTTTAGGTAGGAGGGAGTCGATGTTTAAAGAATGGCTGGCAATTTTTAAGAAGGATACATTGATGGATCGTGCCTATCAACGGTCTTATTTGATGTTAGACCTAACACGCGAAATGTTTTCAAGAGCCAAGGAATCGCTGCGGCGTTTAGAGGATAATCAAGTTGATTTCGATATTTACGATAAAGACTCGGAAATCAATAAGTATGAGCGGGAAGTGCGTCGTAATGTGTTTAATCATCTTGCAGTCAGTGGAGCGGCTAAGCTGCCTTCAGGCCTGGCTTTAGTGAGTATTATCATCGACATTGAACGAATCGGCGATTACACCAAAAATATTGTTGAGCTGGCCCTGAATCATCCTGGCAAATTACACGGTGGGAAATTCGAAAAAGATTTGCAGCGAGTGGAACAGGCTCTGGAAGATAATTTTGTTGAGACTCGAGACTGTTTTGAATCTGGCGACAATAAAAAAGCTTTGAAACTCCTAGAAGAATATAAATGGCTGAATCCGATGTGTGATGAAAACTTGATAAAGCTGATTAAAGAAGAAGACAAAAGCATCCGTCCTGGTGATGCAGTATCTCTTGCGATGTATTTCCGCTGGCTAAAACGGATCAATTCTCATTTGCGGAACATTGTGACAAGCGTAGTCAATCCCTTTGATAGGATTGGTTTCGAGCCAAACAAACAATAAATTTTATGGGGATTTGATTCATTAAATCCGTACTTATCAGGGGAAGCGCATATTATGTAGGGGCTTGATTCATCAAGCCCGCACTTTTTTTGTAGAGGTATGATTCGTCAAGATCACATTGAATATTGGGGGACTGACCATATATATTAGAGGATTAATCCTATTTTTCGTATATACTCTTAAAAATAAAGTAGGCAGGGATTCCCGCTACCACAGTTAGAATAGCAATCAGTGAGGGAACCGGGCCTTCAAGAAAACCCAGAGTAAGAATTGAAACACCCGCTAGTATGTATATGACGGGAACAACAGGATAACCCGGCATTTTATATTCACTTTTCTTTAAGCGTCTCAATTTAAAAACCCCGATGACTGCCAGAATCGGGAAAATTCCTAAGGAAAAACCCATATAAGTCAATATCTTGTCAAGAGTCCCTGACAATACTATGACTATCGCAATTACACACTGCAACAGTATTGATTTTGAAGGGACACGGTAAACACTGTGAACCTTGGAAGCAAACCTGAAAAAATATCCATCTTTAGCCATCGAGTAATAAACTCTAGGTCCGAGAATGATAAAAGCGCTTAAAGATGATAAAAGGGCGAAAGATATCAGGACTGATAAAAGACTCTCGAAGGATTTACCGAATAAATTACTCACGGCGAGTCCACCTATGGAGATGACTCCACTCATCTCTTCAGGCGCAGCCGCATAAACATAAAATAGATTCAAGCCCAAATAGAGAAGGATAACTATTCCAGTTCCCAGAATCAATGAAAGCGGCAGATTTTTCTTCGGGTTTTTTATCTCCGATCCTATATAGGCAGATGCGTTCCAGCCGCTGTAGGCAAACATTATCCACATCAAAGAAAGACCCATAACTTTCCATCCTCCAAAGTCAAAGCTGAACTCTTTTCCCTGGGAAAAATGATCAAAACTCCCTTTTCCAAATGAAAACCCGATCAATATAAGGCCTACTATTAAGCCAACTTTTAATAATGTTAATAAATTCTGCACTCTTGTCCCGAATATAGTCCCCCTGAGATGAACCAGTGTAAAAGCTACGATAACAAGGATTGAATAAAACTTTTTTAATACCGCTGCTTCAAAAGCTACATCAAAAATCCCCAAGCTTAGAAGCTGGGGAAAAGCCCTGGTTAGATATTCAGTAAATCCAATAGCGGAAGCGGCTACGGGAGCAGAAAAGCCGACAAAAAAGGAGACCCACCCGCTTAAAAAGCCAAACAGAGGATTAAATAATCTGGAAAGGAAAATATATTCTCCCCCTGCACGAGGTATTGCTGCGCCAAGTTCGCTGTAGCATAAAGCCCCGCACAGCGCTATTATTCCCCCAACAACCCACAATAAAATCAGTAATAAAGGATTGCCCAGGTCTTCCATTAAGAGCCCGGAAGTTATGAATATGCCGGCTCCAATCATATTGGCAATGACGATGTTTGTGACGGGGAAAAGTCCTAGTTTTCTTTCCAGGGCGTTTTCGGGCGGCTTATCCGGCATGATATAATTTTGACTTAGGAAAGAAAAAAATCTTCCGTTTTAGAAAGTTTAAATAAGGATTTTTATCATATGTTTTGTCAAATATAAAGGCCTGAACCTCTTTTTTCTTTTATTGTACTGCAAATATTCTTATAATATTGAAGTTTTAGAGTAAATGTCACACCCATAAGAAGGACTGTTGTTCTATTTTTAGAACGCTTGCTAAGAACCAGATTAAAAAATCGAAATGGGCAACAAAATTAGACGAAAGGTGGTTTTGCCATGGGAAAGGTTATAACGCGAAGGGATTTTATTTGTGGAAGCACCTTTGCAGTATTGGGAGTTGCAATAGGATTTTCCTCTCAGCAGACGAAAAAATCAAAGGTCGTTTTGATTCGCCATCCTGATGCGCTGGATGAAAATTCCAGAATTAATGCAGAAATAATCCAGCAGATGCTTGACGAAGCGGTTATGACTCTGTTTGGTGAGGAAGATCCAGTTAAAGCTTTCCAAAAACTGGTTAAGCCGGGTGAAGTCGTAGGAATCAAAAGCAATGTTTGGTCTTATCTTCCTACTCCGCCTGAGCTGGAGAAGGCAATCGAACGCCGGGTGATCGATGTTGGTGTTGAGAAAGAAAATATCAGTATTGATGATCGTGGCGTGCGGAAAAATCCGGTTTTCTTGAAAGCAACTTCTCTTATCAATGTCAGACCTCTGAGAACTCATTATCTCGCTGGTGTCAGCGGCTGCATGAAAAATTACATCATGTTTGCAAGATCTCAATCCTTATATCATCCCAACAGCTGTGCAGACCTGGGAACCCTGTTTTCTCTGCCTCAGGTAAAGGGGAAGACACGGTTGAATATTCTGTGTGCGCTTACCCCGCAGTTTCATGGTCGCGGGCCTCACCATTTTAGCCGAAGGTATGTTTGGAATTATAAAGGTCTGTTCGTAAGTCAAGATCCGGTCGCGGTTGATGCCCTTGGCCTGCGGCTCCTCATGGCTAAGCGCCGCGAACAGCTTGGTAAAGACCGGGAAATACCGCCGGTTCCGAGGCATATAGAAGTTGCCGATGTAAAGCATGGATTGGGTACCAGCGACTTGAATAAGATTGAATTAATAAAATTAGGTTGGAAAGAGGATATCTTAATTTGAGCCGATCTTGTAGGGGCTTGATTCATCAAACCCACATTTTAGGGCCATGGTGATTTCAAATAAAACGGGAGATATAAAATGGGCTCTGCAATGAAAAAAATGCTTTTCACAGCATCTGTTTTAATGCTTGTTATACTGCTTGCAAGTTCAATCTCTGCTGATCTTTCAGAAGCTTCGAATCTTGAATACGTAAGCAGCATATTATGGACAAAAGCCTATGATGTAAAGATAGACGGCGATCATGCCTACTGTGCTTTTTTAAACGGTCTTGTTATTCTTGATATTTCAAACAAGTTGAAACCTGTTTTCATCTCACGTCTCTTCCTTGGCGGAGGATTCGGCATTGACTCAAAAAACAACCTCGCCTTTATCGCTGCCGGAAAGAAAGGTTTGAAGATAGTGGATATATCTGATCTCAAGGCACCTTCTCTTAAAGGCTTCGTCGATACCCAGGGCGAAGCTAAGGAAATAGCTGTAAAAGGCGACCGTGCCTATATTGCTGACGGCCCTTCAGGACTGCAGATAATAGATATCAGTAATCCATCATCTCCCAAGCTTGAGGCATCTTTTGATACACCCGATGAAGCCCGAGGAATGACTTTAAAGGGGAATTACGCCTATGTGGCGGATGGCTCGTCCGGATTACACATAATAGATATAAGCGATCCTTCCACTCCAAAGCTTGCCGGTTCCTATGATACGCCTGGTACAGCAGAAAGAGTTGCTGTATCCGGTGATTATGCCTATGTGGCAGATGGTTCGCCTGGCCTGCAAATAATTGATATCAGCGATCCATCATCTCCAAAGCTTGCCGCATCTTTCGTCACTTCTGGCTACGCCCATGGAGTAACAGTAAGCGGTGATTATGTCTATGTGGGAAATCTTTATGATGGGGGCTTTCAGATAATAGATATCAGCAATCCGAGCGCTCCTCTCCTTGCCGCGACCCGCAAATACACCATGTACAACGAGGGCTGGGATGTGGCTGTGAGCGGAGATTATGCTTATATCGTGGATTATTTCGCAGGTCTCCATATCATGTCAGTAGTCGAACCTTCCGAACCCGTGCTCAAAGGCATCTATTACACACCTGGTTCAATAATAGATGCAGCAGGTAGCGGTAAGTACGTTTGTGCGGTGGGCGACCTCTCTGGCTTGCAGATAGTAGATATCAGCAATGCTTCTCACCCCAAGATCGTAGGCTCAATCGGCCGCATGCGCGGGGTTCACGGCCTAACCGCAAGCAATAATTATGTATATATCACCGACAGATGGTCGTTGAAAATATACGATATAAGCGACCCTGCAAAAATAAAGCTTGCGCGTCAATTTTCCGTTCCTGGAGTACCGCGAGCAATAGTCGTAAACGGAAATTATGCATATATGACCTCTGATCATTCAGGGTTTCATGTCATAGATATCAGCGATCCATCCGCTCCTTCGATCGCCGGCTCGTATAACATGCCGGGCTTTGCTTACGGCATTGCTGTAGACGGGGACTATGCTTATGTCGCCAACAGCGATACGGGATTCCATATAATAAATATCAGTAATCCATCTTCTCCCGAACTTATGGGTTCGTACAAAACGCCAGGACTTACTTATGATGTTGCCATTAAAGGGAATCATGCTTATGTTGCAGATGGCTCTTCAGGATTGCAGATAATAGATATAAGCAAGCCTTCAGCTCCATCGATTGTGGGTTCGTTTGAAATGTCAGGCTTTGCCAACGGAATAACGATTAAAGGGAATTATGCCTACGTCTCGGATGAGATTTCAGGATTAAAGAAAATCGATATTAGCCATCCATCTTCTCCCAAAATGGTCGGCTCGTTTGATACGCCAGGTGAATCCGCGGGAGCACTTGTCTGCGGGGAATATATTGTTGTTCCGGATTCATATTCGCTCTTGATACTCAGATGATTTTTTTAGATTTTTAAATAAATTAAAACGGGAATTTATTTATGGTTAAAAGGAGATGAATATGAGCAAGAAGGAAAAAGAGAAGGAAAAGGATATTTTCACCGAGATCGGAGATAAGTTCAAAGAGCTCGGTGCGGAGATCAAGCCGCACCTTGATAAGGCAGAAAAGAAGCTGCGTGATTTTGATAAGGCCATCGAGCCATCCCTTGCCGAACTCGGTGAGAAACTCAAGGAACTGGGCAGCGCGCTCAAGCCACCGATGGAGGATTTATCCGGTCGGATGAAAGAGTGGGGAGAGTCTATGAAGACAACAATCGACGATATGAGTAAGCGCGTCAAAAAGTGGAAAAAAGCACAGAAAAAAAGCGAAAAGCCCAAGGCAATTAAGAAGAAAAAATCATCATAAAGGAGCATCTTGGGGAAGGTCCGATTTTCATTGACGTCATATTCTTTCTGTGGTAATATCATTCATGTTGAAATTAAGGAGACTTGTCCAGTTAAAAAAACAGGCAGGGATCATAAGGGATGAGGGAAAATTTCAATAGGTAATAAATATGTCCTCCCCTTATAAAAAATCCAATATTAAAAGGAAGTCAGAATGAATATTTATGTAGGTAATTTACCACGCGAGGCTACTGAAGACGATTTGAAAGAGGCTTTTGAAGCCTTCGGAACGGTCACATCTGTCAAGATTATCAAAGACAAGTTCACCGGCGATCCGAGGGGATTTGGGTTTGTGGAGATGTCCAACAGTTCCGAAGCTCAGGCCGCTATCTCAGGGCTCGATGGCAAAGATCTGAAGGGGAGCGCTCTTAGGGTCAACGAGGCCCGCCCTCGTCGTGATGATCGAGGCAGAGGAGGTTTTGGCCGAGGAGGAGGCGGAGGAGGCGGGGGTAGAAGACGTTTCTGATAATCCCCGCTCTGACATTAAAGATCACAGCCAAATTCTGAGTTAAGGCCTGTATGAAAGCTGGCCAGCTTACTCATCTGTCCTTACAAATTCGTAGACACACCCATAATTCTCGTCAAAAGAAAGAAAAATTCCGCCTGAAAAATGCCTGAATAATCCTCACGATTGCATACTAATCCAGCTGTTCAATTACAGGCTTCTTTTGATAGGGAGTAGTACCCTATGTCAAGTGTAAGAGGTTGTGTACAACCATAAAATTCCAAAAAGGAATAATGAATGAAAACGTATAAGAGAAATGAAAGAAAAAAAAGAGAAAGGAAGAGAGAGAAAAGAAAGAGAGAAAAAAGAAAAAGAAGAAATATTACCTGAACTACAAAGTACGGTTCCTCGTATAATACAAATAGAATAGTATGAGGAGCTGGATACAATGAAAAAAGCCATCATCATTATCGTAATAGTGGTCGTGGTCCTCGTTTTTTCTTTTGTGGCAATAAGAGGTTGCCGAACAGGTGGTGACAGTCAGATAGAAAACACAGCAACAGTGGAAAGGGGGAATATATCAAAGACTGTCGTGGCCACAGGCAAGATCGAGCCTCTTTACAAGGCTGAGATCAAGTCAAAAATTGGAGGCCTGATTAATCAGTTCTATGTCGAGGAAGGTAACCGGGTGACTGTTGGCCAGAAGTTGGTAGAGATTATTCCCGGAGCTACACCGGTTGAAATGGTACAGGCACGAACCGAAGTAAAAGCCGCGGCCTACGACAAACTCGTCACTGAAAGACAATATCTGAGAACTAAAGAGCTAAAAGAACAAAAATTGATTTCTTCCGAAAATTACGATCAGGCTAAAGCAATTTATGACACTGCTAAAGCCCGCTTTTATGCAGCTATGGCCCAATTGCGAGTGCTGGAGCAGGGATCGAATGTGGAGTCGCTGGCTGAAGGAGTCGAGATTAATGATCAGGATAGGCTTGAAATCGAAAAGGAGACACGGGAAGCCATTGCCAGCATGACGTTGATTGCTCCTATCTCTGGTATTGTCCTTTCCCGCGACACCGACAAAGGGAGCGCGGTCATCCCCATTTCCTCAGCTTACGGAGGAACAGTTATAATGACCCTCGCCGATGTTTCTGAGAAGCATTTTCGAGGCGACGTGGACGAAGCAGATATCGGAAAAGTGCATCTTGGCCTGCAAGCCAGGATCTATGTTGAAGCTTATCCAGACGAGCCTTTTAATGCAGAACTAACCCACATCAGTCCCCGGGGTCGCGAGGAAGAGGATATCATTAACTTCGAGATTAGGGCGACAGTTAGAGATCAGGAGAATAGACTCCGCGTGGGTATGTCAGCAGATGCCGAGCTCATTCTGGAGGAACATGAAAATGTTCTGGTTATTCCTGAAGGCGCTATAATATACGAGGATGGAAAAACTTACGTCAATATCCAGGATGATTCTGTTGAAGAAGGCAGGCGCAAAGTAGAAATAACCAAGGGCATCTCCGATGGACTTCGAACTGAGGTTCTCTCAGGCCTTGAGGAGGGCCAGGTTGTGGTTCTTCCTACGTAATATCATCACAGATGTTTTCTGGATGGATCCCGCAGGGATTGTAGCCTGAGTTAACCTCATAACAAGGATTCTGTTATGCGTTTGTCCGAGATAATTAGACAAGCCTTCGCAGACCTGAAAGCGCACCGACTCCGAAGCATCCTCACTCTTTTCGGGATTATATGGGGGATTATGGCCATTATGATCCTGTTGGGTTGGGGATTCGGGTTCCGCGATTATATGTTCGAAGGCATGCATAAGATCGGTGAGGACCTGGTTGTCTTTATACCCGGTCATACTTCAATCGGGGTAGGTGGATACAAGACAGGACGACCCATAGTTCCGGAAATAAAGGATATCGAGGCTATTCAGATAAAATGTCCTTCAGTGGACGAAATAAGCCCGCAGATAACCCGCTGGTACCAGGTGAAAGCCGAAACAGAAGCCCGGCGGTTCAATATCCGCGGTGTGCTGCCAGTCTCGAAGAAGATGGGCAACTGGCAAGTGGCAAAAGGGCGGTTTATCAACGAAGACGATGTAAAAAATCGTCGACGTTTTGCGTTTATTGGTAATAAAGTCAGGGAGCAGCTTTTTGGCGAAGAATCTAATCCAGTAGGCAAAAAGATTAAGATTCGTGGTGTAACCTTCTCTGTTGTAGGCTTAGCCGTTGAAAAAGAACTGCAGATGTCTACAATAAACAGCCGCCATGACGACCAGGTTCTGATTCCCCTGAGTACAGCTCAGCAATTGTGGGGCGACGGGAGGAGTCTTAATCTTGTTTTTGCCACTCCAAAGGAGAATTACAAATCCAGTCAAGTTGTAACTGAAGTACGCAGTCTCATGGCTGAACGCCATCACTTTGATCCCAAGGATGAAGAAGCGTTGACCATTTTTGAATTTGCCTTCTTTGAGAAGATGTTCAATCTGCTCTCACTCGGATTGAACATTCTTTTGGGCCTCATCGGAATAATCACCCTGTTTATCGGCGGTGTTGGAGTGATGAACATAATGTTTGTCTCTGTCCAGGAACGCACCCACGAAATAGGCATCCGTAAATCAGTTGGAGCCAGGAAAAGGGACATTCGACTCCATTTCTTGACTGAAGCGCTTTTTATTACGCTGTTGGGCGGATTCATCGGGTTTCTGCTGGGATCGGCTCTTCTGGGGGCTGTCAATCTTTTGCCTTTACCGCGGTATATTCCTCTTCCTCAGAACTCTCCAGAACTCTCGTTGATAGTCGTTTTGGTGATGATCTTGACCGGAGTTATTTCAGGATACATCCCAGCCAAAAACGCGGCCGAGATGGAGCCGGTAAAAGCTCTGCAATTTGAACGGGGCGAAACCGTTGTTGGCAAAAAAATGCCAAAGCCTCTCTGGGTTTCGCGCACGCTGACAGGTGAACTCATCGGACAAGCGTTTCTCGAGATTCGGAGCAGCAAGTCCCGGAGTTTTCTCACCATGTTCGGAATCTTTTGGGGCATTGCTGCTGTGATTGTGCTTATCGGATTCGGTGCTGGTTTTCAGGGATTTTTCGACCGTGAATGGGGAAAAATGGGCGAAAAAACTATACACGTAAGAGGTGGCCGTGTTCAAAGCAAAAGAGGCACTTACAGAGAAGCACGAAGAGTCCGGCTCTCGGAAAAAGACGTAGATGCACTCTTAGCCTTTCCTGTTGAGGTAGAGGAAGCCCTGCCAGAATACGATTGCGGACATCCGGTTGTGAAATACGGTAACGAAAACCGCGCTGTCCACACCCTGGGTGTGGTTCCTGGTGCTTCGAGGATGCGTAATTTTAAAACTGCCAGGGGGCGGTTTATCAATCAAGGAGACATTGAAGAAAGCAGGAGGATTTGTTTTTTAGGATCAACTATTCAAGAACGGCTTTTCGGAAGCCGTACACGCGACGTCACAGGTGAATATATCAATGTCAACGGGATCCGCTATCTCGTTGTAGGAACTTCTCTGCCAAAAGGATTTCAGCTATCAATAAACATCTCCCTGGATGATGAGAAGATGCTTATTCCGCTTACTACAGCTCTTAAAGACTTCAGCGGAGAAAAACACATTTCTCGAATCCTTGTCTCGCCCGTCAGTAAAGATCGCTATAGGAAAGCAGAATCGGAGATTCGCCAAGTCTTATCCAAACTACACAGGTTTGATCCTGAAGATGAAGATAGCCTAGATATATTCAGTATGCTCGAGGGCACGGAATTCCTGGACTATATTGTGCTGGCACTTCAGGTATTCTTGGGTGGAGTGGGAGTGATTACATTGATGATCGGGGCTGTTGGAGTGATGAATATCATGTATTTTGTGGTCACCCAGCGCACCCGGGAAATAGGCATTCGCAGAGCTGTCGGAGCACTCAAGAGACATATTTTTCAGCAGCTCTTCACAGAGGCACTTACAATTACCTTTCTCGGAGGGCTTATAGGATTCGGGATTGGTTGGAGCATAAACGCCGGCCTCACAACTCTGGTTGCTTTCTTAAGAACTCAAAACGTACAGCTGATGATGCTTTTTTCGCCCGAGAATTCATTCCTCGCCTCCATAATCACTGTCTTTTTAATGATAGCGGCTGGTTTTTTAGCTGGGCTGACACCGGCGCTGCGGGCTATGCGGTTGGACATAGTTGATTCCTTACGCTACGAATAAAAGTCAGAAATTTCGTTTTAAGCAAATTTTTCTTATAAAATTAGTAACCGGCGGTCCTGGGAACCATTTTTTTTGATAGCTCTACCCATATCCCCTCCTAAAGCCGAAATTTTTCATATTTAAAACCGAGCCCTCAACCGGGTAGACTCGGAATAGGCTATCTTTAACTTCTAAATTTGACTATTTTATTATTAATTGTTATTCTTTTGCCGAAAATTCAAAGGGGAGAATGAACCATGGAATGCCCTAAATGTCATTTTAAAAATCCCGAAGATACATCCTATTGTGGTAAGTGCGGTACTCAGCTTCCTTCTTCAGAAGAGATCTCAGTTTCTCATACTGAAACCTTGGAATCACACAAGGAAGAATTAACTACAGGCTCTACCTTTGCTGAGAGATATCAGATCATTGAAGAATTGGGTAAAGGTGGCATGGGCAGAGTTTATAGAGCAGTCGATAAGAAGCTAAAAGAAGAAGTGGCCTTAAAGCTCATAAAGCCTGAGATAGCTTCGGATAAAAAAAGCATAGATCGATTCAGCAACGAACTGAAATTTGCCCGTAAGATTGGTCATAAGAACGTTGGTCGTATGTATGAGCTTTTAGAGGAAGAAGGGGCACACTTTATCACCATGGAATATGTGCCCGGTCAAGATTTAAAGGGATTAATAAGACAGACAGGCCAATTAGCTATAGGGACAGCAATATCCATAGCCAAGCAGGTGTGCGAGGGTTTGGCTGAAGCTCATCGTTTGGGAGTTGTTCATCGGGATCTAAAACCGAGCAACCTCATGATCGATAGGGAAGGAAATGCCCGGATCATGGATTTTGGGATAGCTCGCTCCCTCAGGACAAAGGGGATTACGGGTGCTGGCGTGATGATAGGAACGCCCGAGTACATGTCACCTGAACAGGTGGAAGGGAAGGAAGCAGACCAGCGTTCTGATATCTATTCGCTGGGCGTCTTGCTTTATGAGATGGTTACAGGGAGAGTCCCTTTTGAGGGGGACACGGCTTTCGCCGTTGGCATCAAGCACAAGAGCGAGATTCCCAAGGACCCTAAGGAGATCAATAGTCAGGTCCCCGATGATCTCAGCCGTTTAATACTCAGATGCATGGAGAAGGATAAGGATAAAAGATATCAGAGTGCAGGGGAGGTACATTCTGAACTGGCCAATATAGAAAAGGGTATTCCAACCACAGATAGAGTTGTTCCCAAAAGAAAGCCTCTCACCTCAAGAGAGATAACAGTGACCTTTGGGGTGAAAAAGCTTTTTATCCCTGCTTTGGTTGTTGTCGCTCTTATAATTGCAGCGGTCGTTATCTGGCAGCTTATTCCCCAAAAGCAAGCTCTTCTTGTCTCATCAGATAAACCGTCCTTGGCTATCGTGTATTTTAAAAATGATACCGGAGATGAAAGCTTAGATCACTGGAGAAGTGCTCTTTCCCAGTGGCTGATAACAGACCTCTCACAATCTAAGCATATCGAGGTTTTACCAGTAGATAGACTTTTCAGTATTTTCAGAAAATTGGATCTTCTGGAAGCAAAAAGTTATGCTTCAGAGGATTTGAAGAAAGTAGCTGCAGAAGGTGGAGTAAATCATATTTTTCAAGCAAGCTTGTCCAGAGCAGGAGATACGTTTCGAGTCGATTATTCATTGCAGAAAGCAGATACTCTAAAGTCCATAGGCTCGGATTATGTCAAGGGAAAAGGAGAAGAGAGTTTTCCCACCATGGTAGATGAACTCACACGAAAGATTAAGTCGGATTTCAAGCTTTCTCGCAAAGAGCTAGCCAGCGACATTGACAAGGACGTGGGGAAGATCACCACCTCTGCTCCTGAGGCCTATAAATATTACTCTGAGGGGAGAAAACATCACAGAAAGGGAGATTATCGCCAAGCTATCCCCTTCTTGGAGAAGGCAGTTGAGATTGATCCCGAATTTGCCATGGCCTACAGAGGCCTATCTGCGGCGAATTATAATATTGGAAATAGCGACGAGTGGAAGAAGAACATTAAAAAAGCGTTGGAACTTAGCGATCATGCGTCAGATAGAGAGCGCTATGTCATCCAGGGAGATTATTACAGAATATCAGAAGAGACCTACGATAAAGCCATTGAGGCCTATACAAGATTACTGGAGCTCTATCCGGATGACATAATAGGATTAAACAACCTCGGACTCATTTACGGAAGTTTAGAGGAATGGGATAAAGCCCTAAAATTATATGAATTGGCTTTTGCAAAGAATAAAGATTATCTTACCACGGGAAACCTTGCAAACAGATATGAAGTCCTGGGATTGTATGCCAAAGCAAGGGAAGTCTTGGAGTATTATCTTAAGAATGTTTCAGATGATGCCAGGATCCGCGCCAATTTAGTTGATAACTATGTTTCTGATGGGAAATTAGATCTTGCCCTTGAAGAAGCTGATAAAGCCATTGCCCTTAATCCCCAGAGTTATAACAAGGTCTGGATTTATTATTTGCAGGGTGATTTTGCCGAAGTTGAAAAAACTTATAAAGAATGGCTGGAAAAAGATGAAAAGCGCCGCCATGCCCAGGCGAGAAATTTGCTGGAACAATTGTATTGCACTCAGGGAAAGTTTGAAAAAGCCAAAGAACAGGCCCAACTTGGGCTCAAACTGGCAGAGGAAGAAGGTTACAATTGGTGGATAAGGACATTCCATTACAGATTAGCCTATCTTTATTTAATAACAGGAAATCCAGAGGAAGCTCTTAAAGAAGCGAGTAAAGTGTGGAAAAAAGTTTCTGAAAGCCAACCATTTTGGCAACAGATGCAAGATCTCCAGATAAAAGTTTATATAAATCTTGAGATGAAATCACTGGATGAAGCACAAAAAGCAGCAGACAATCTTAAGGAGATAATCGAAAAGAGTATCTACAAAAAAAGTATAAGGTTTTATTACGATCTCATGGGCAGGATAGAGCTAGAGAAAGAAAATTTTCCAAAAGCCATCGAGTATTTTAAAGAAGCTTTGTCTCTATTTGCCTATGGGCCCCTTGTTAAGGATGCAGCAAATATTGAACCTTTAGCGTTAGCTTATTATAAAGCACAGAATTTAGACGAGGCTCGAGAACATTACGAATGGATAACTTCTCTCACATGGGGAAGGAGCGGCTCCGGAGACATCTATGCCAAGAGCTTTTACATGCTGGGCAAAATCTATCAGGAACAGGGTACGAAGAGCAAAGCCATAGAAAATTATGAGAAATTCCTTGATCTCTGGAAAGAGGCTGATCCTAGCTTTCCCGAAGTTGAAGATGCCAAGAAGAAGCTGGCTGAACTGCAAGGATTGCCTAAATGAATAATAGTAATTTTTCAAGATAGAAATATGGATGATGGTTATCTAGATGGTGTATATAAAGATAGAGATTGGGATCTAAGGGAAAATGTTGAAAAAAATTATTCCCATCCCTTCATTCCATAAATCAACAAAAGGAGGGATATGAAATGTTTGCCCGCCTTCTCAGAATGCAAACCAAGATTGAGCGTATAGATGAAGCAGCGAAGCTCTTTGAGGAGAGTGTTATTCCATTGTGTAAAAATCAGAAGGGTTACAAGGGAGCCTATTTCCTGACCGACCGTAAAACGGGGGTGAGTATCCCTATAACCTTATGGGAGAGTGAAGAAGATATGCTTGCTACTGAAAGTAGCCATTTTTTCCAGGAACAACTAGTCAAGTTCATGACTTTCTTCAAAGCACCTCCCATTCGCGAGGCTTATGAGGTGGTTGTCCAGGATTAAATTGAAACCGCCCTAATTTTTTCTCTTTTCTCCCTTGGACGAATTTCAAAGTTATAAGTATCCAAAGGGAAGGACCTTACACGCCCTGAGATTGCTCGATAATAAATTCTGAAATCAGATCAAGCATCTTTTCGAAGTGTTCTGAGTTAGAGTATGTATGGTCTCCGCCTTCGATGATTTCTAGACGGCAATTCCGGATTAATCCTGCTGTTTTTTTGCTCTGTTCGATAGGTACAGTCTCATCTTCATCTCCATGAACAATCAAGGTTGGAGCCTTGATATTTTGGGCAGCCTCGTATGCCTTGACTTTTTCAGCTTCTTCATAAAAGGAGTATTTTAATTTACGAGCTTCACCGTCTATCCCCGTGACATCAATGATTCCCTTTTCTTTCCAGCTTTTGATATCTTGTTCATCCACTCGAGAATGTACAAGGGCCATATAATCTGATACGGGTGATTTTAGGGCCAGAACATACAGAGCATTTGTTTTTCCAGCTTCGATTATACTGGCCATCCCGCCAAAACTTGAACCGACAAGTCCAATTTTCTTGTAACCTGATTCTCTTAGAAACTTAATAGCGTTCTGGATATCATCAACAGCTTCAAACGCTGTTATCTCCTCGAATTTCCCTTCGCTCTCTCCGTGCCCGAAAAAATCAAACCTAAAAGTGGAAATCCCTTTGTCATTCAGAATTTCCTCTATCCTTACATACGTGCGGCCTTCCTTACTCGTGGAGAATCCATGGCATAAAATTATAATCGGCTTTTCTTTCTGAGATGTCGGATTAGATAACATCCCGCAAAGCTTGCTTCCTTTGCTGTTTTTAAAATAGATTTTCTCTTTCAAAGACTCAAAGTTTTTCTTTTTTCCCTGCCGCTTCCATATCAGCATCTCTTTTTGCTTTGAATTCAGTTCCTTCTTTCCAGTTTGGAAATGTGGATTCCATACTTAGCTTGTAGCCAACTCTAAAAAGCAAACGGAGGTCGTCAATTGCACCCGAAAGGTCCCAGTTCGGATCAAACTCATCGGATGGTTTATGGTAATTTTCTGCTGTGTATTTTTCCTTTTTAGCCAGAGTCCACTCTTCGCCATGCTCAACATGGTCAATTCCAGTACTCGTATAAAGAGCAGGAATACCTTGTTTGGCGAAGCTAAAATGGTCCGAGCGATAAAAAGAGCCTTTTTCTGGCGTAGGGTTCGGTCGAACTATTCGTCCTTGCTGTTTAGCTGCTGCTTCAACATAATTGTCCAGTTCCGAATTCCCGTAGCCAATAACCGTGATATCTTTCATCTTTCCATAGATATTCAGAGCATCCATATTGATAGCAGCCACGGTTTTAGTTATGGGATAGATAGGATGAGTAGCATAATATGCCGAGCCAAGCAGTCCCTGTTCCTCTGCGGTAACAGCGAGGAAAATAATCGAGCGGGAAGGGGGCGGTTCGAGCATTTTGAAAGCCTCTGCCAGTTCAATCAAAGCGGATGTCCCCGTTGCATTGTCAAGCGCCCCGTTGAAGATTTGATCTCCTTCAAGTGCCGGATCAATGCCAAAATGGTCCCAATGCGCCATATAAATAATACATTCGTCAGCTCGATCTGCGCCAGGGAGAAGCGCTATCACGTTATTAGACTTTGATTGCCTGAGGCTGTTTTTTAGAGTGACTGACGCCTTCAAACCAAGAGGAATAGCTTTAAATCCCCGCTTGGCTGCAGCAGGTTTTATCTCCTCATAATTCAGGCCGGCACTTTCAAAGAGCTTGCGCGCAGTTTCAATCGTTACCCAGCCCTCAACAGCACAGCGGGATAAGTTTTTATCCTCGCTTATCAAGTAGAACTGCGGCCCAGTCCAACCATTCTTGACGACTCCCCATGGATAAGCAGCGGGCTCGGTTTCGTGAATAATCAATACGCCTTCAGCCCCCTGCCGGGCAGCCTCCTCGAACTTATAAGTCCAGCGGCCATAGTAGGTCATCGCTCGCCCTTTAAAAAATTCAGGATCTTCTGTGGCAAACCCGGGATCGTTGACCAGCATCACAACAGTTTTTCCCCGCACATCAAGACCCTCGTAATCATTCCAGTTGTATTCTGGGGCGACTGTGCCGTAGCCAACAAAGACCATTTCAGAATCAACGAGTGAAACTTCCTCCACGACTCGAAGAGTAACTCCCACATATTCATCGCCATAGGCAAAATGCATTGATTTCTTATCGCTTTTTACTTCAAGCTTTGTCACAGGGCCTGCAGTGATTTCCACCATCGGAAGTTCCTGGAAGAAACTCTCGCCATTTCCGGGCATTGCACCGACTTTTTGAAATTCCTCTTTCAAGAAGCTTATGGTCTTTTCTTCACCCTTTGAAGCAGGCGATCGCCCTTCAAATTCATCCGATGATAGGATTTCCACATTCTTTGATAACTCCTCTGCTGTAATGCTCTCCAATGCTGCTTTCAATTTTTGATCCTCTTTTGCACATCCGAAAAAGAATGAAGCCAATAACACCAAGGAGATTGCAATCGGATAGTATTTTTTATTCATTGATTTACCTCCATAAATATTTATTTTCATATTGTAGGGGCCTGATTCATCAAATCCATTATATTTATATTGTAGGGGCTTGATTCATCAAATCCATTATATTTATATTGTAGGGGCTTGATTCATCAAGCCCACCTTATCTATTTAGCACAATCAAAAAGTGCGGGTTTGATAAATCAAATCCCTACACCACCTGAATCAAGTTCTTGCACCTGAATCAAGCCCCTTCAACAAAGACCTTTACACAAAATGGTTCGAACCTTTCACCTGTATGAGACATCATATTTGTGCTTGCGTATAACATCTAGTTTTTATACCATTCTTAATTCAAAAATCAAATGATTTTCGGTTAAAGTTTAGGCCATTAAAAGTGATTCTATTATTGCTGAGCTACAAGACAATCAATGAGAGCAATGAAGATTGGCAGATAAAACAAAATTCTTTTTCCCAAAGAATATTTTGATATAATCATAGTGAGGAGAAGTACCATATTCAAAAAAAACTTATTGATCTTTATTCTATTTATGTTTTCAGGAAAGAGTCTTTAGCGAACATGAGCATTGGCTAAGACCAGATTCCTTATTTTGATTTGAAAGACCAGGATGAGACTCACAAAATACTCGTCGAACATATGGTTCATGAATTAACTCGGGACTTTCGTCCGACCAAAAGGCGCCTGTAAAAAAATTATTCAAGTTTTCAAAGGCTGATCATATGAAATGTCCTAAATGCAATTTTGATAATCCTGACAGCACCAATTTCTGCGGTAAATGTGGAGAGCCGCTTCTTCCCTCAAAGAAAGCCTATTCGCCTCATACCAAGACTCTCCAAACACCCTTAAAGGAATTATCCCGAGGTGCAACTTTTGCCAATAGGTACGAGGTTATTGAAGAGCTGGGCAAAGGAGGTATGGGCAAGGTCTACAGGGTGTTCGATAAGACGATAAAGGAAGAGGTGGCTTTAAAGCTCATAATCCCAGAAATTGCTGGGGATGAGAGGACGATTGAGCGCTTCAGTAATGAACTGAAACTTGCCCGCAAGATAGCTCACAGGAATGTCTGTCGCATGTTTGACCTCGATGAAGAAGACGGAACACACTTCATAACCATGGAATATGTTCCTGGGGAAAGTTTGAAGAGCATGATCGGGATGATGGGGCAGTTAAGTGCAGCACAAGTTATTTTTCTGGCTAAACAGGTGTGTGAGGGACTGGCCGAAGCACACCGGTTAGGAGTTGTGCACCGTGATTTGAAGCCAAGCAATATCATAATTGATAAAGAGGGGAATGCTCGTATTATGGATTTTGGGATAGCTCGGTCGCTTAAAGAGAAAGGAATAACTGGCGCTGGAGTTATGATCGGGACCCCGGAGTACATGTCACCTGAGCAGGTGGAAGCGGAGGAGGTTGACAAGCGATCTGATATCTATTCGCTGGGGATCATCCTGTATGAGATGGTAACGGGGAGGCTTCCCTTTAAGGGAGAGACAGCTCTAAGTATTGCCTTGAAGCACAAGACAGAGACACCTCTGGATCCCAAGCAGTTCAATGCCCAGATTCCAGAAGATTTGAGCCGGGTGATTCTAAAATGCATAGAGAAGAATAGAGAAAAGAGGTATCAGGAGACAAAGGAGCTCCTTTCTGAATTAAGCAAGATAGAAGAGGGGATTACTACAGGAGAGAGGATTATACCCAAGAGAAAACCGATCTCTTCGAAGGGCATGAAAGAAGCATTCAGGAAGCGATGGAAGATGATTGCCGCTCTGTTTATAGCAGTCGTTGTGGCTGGAATAGCAATTTTATACTTCATGAGCAATAAGCTGGCATCTCCTCCTGGGGAAAAGATGCTTGTCGTTCTGCCGTTTAAGAATTTAGGGCCTCCTGGAGATGAGTATTTTGCCGACGGAATAACAGAGGAGATTACAAGCCGCCTGGCCGCCCTTCAAGGGCTCGGTGTAATCTCCCGCACAAGCGCAATCCAGTATAAAGATACAAACAAGACAATCAGGCAAATTGGCGATGAGCTAGGTGTTGATTATGCGCTCGAGGGATCCGTGCGCTGGGACCGAAGTGCCGAAGGTAAAGGCCGGGTGCGTGTAACGCCCCAGCTTGTCAGGGCCTCTGATGACTCTCACCTCTGGTCCGAGCGTTATGACAGGATTATCGAAGACATATTTTCGGTCCAGTCTGAGATTGCTGAGCAGGTCGCCCAGCAGTTGGACCTCACAGTGCTAGAGCCAGAACGCAGGGCTCTGAACGCCCAGCCTACTGATAATCTTGCAGCTTATGACTATTATTTGCGCGGATTAGAGCATGAAAGTAGAGGCTGGGCACACCTGGATAACCAAGAATTCGAACAAGCAATAGAGATGCTTGAGAAAGCGACTGAGTTAGATCCTGACTTCGTCCTGGCATATGTCAGGATATCTCGAATCCATTCCAGGATGTATCATTTTGGGATCGGCCGTACCGAGGAGCGCCTGGAAAAATCTAGGGCTGCGGTGGATAGAGCCCTAGAGCTTCAGCCTGATCTCCCTGAAGCATCTCAAGCACTTGCGCTCTATTACTACAGGGGATTCCTTGACTATGATCGTGCCGCCGACATATTTGAAGCCGTCCAAAAAGCACGACCCAACATCTCTCCGGCAATACTCGGTTACATCCAGAGGCGGAAGGGCATGTGGGAACGGTCAGTGGCAACGCTTGAGAGGGCATTCAGGCTCAACCCGCGTGATTCTCAACTAGCCTATGAAACAGGATTGTCATACCTAAGCATGCGCAGATACGATAAGGCTGAGGAGTGGTTCAACCGTGTCCTCTCGATTAATCCGGATCATCTTACAGCGCAACTGGGGAACGTTGGGATTCATGTCGTCTCAGAAGGAAACATAAAAGAAGCTAAAGCCTTGCTGGAAACCATGCCTCAGCACCAGCTAACAGATTACATGTGGTTTACGCTAGGTATGCTAGAACGAAACTATCAGGAGGTGCTGGACCGCCTTGCCTCCTTGCCCTATGATTCTTTTGAAGGACAACAGTTCTATTTCCAGAAGAATCTGACCTATGCTTCTGTGTATCATGCCATGAAAGAGTTCTCGTTGATGAAGAGCCGGGCTGAGTCAGCGCGCATTGCGCTGGAGAGAGCAGTTAGAGAGAATCCAGGAGATCCGAGATACCACGCTTCACTTGGTCTCGCTTATGCCTACTTGGGCCGGAAAAGCGAGGCCATCCAAGAAGGAATTCATGCGGCAGAGCTTAACCCAGTATCAAAAGATGCAGCTCTTGGGCCTCCGTACGTCCTGAACTTAGCCAGGATTTACGTTTTAATTGGTGAAAACGAAAAGGCAATCAATCAGTTAGAATACCTCCTCTCTATTCCATCTGCTGAATTTATTTGGCAATTTGTCTCTTTTCCTTTGCTAAGCCTTGATCCGCAGTGGGATCCACTGCATGAGAATCCGAGGTTTCAGAGTCTGCTGGAAAAGGAATAAAGGAATTGATATTATAAGGATAATATGATGGATAAAATAGGCTACATTAGACTCTTTATCGTTTTAATCTACGCTTTTATAGGATGGACTCTTTGCGGGGCAGTTATGTTTATCGGCACGGCGGTTACATCTGAATTTATTGCTCTAATAATTCATGCCGTTGCAGCTCCTATCATCTTTGCCGTAGTATCTTCATATTACTTTAAGAAGTACGACTTCACCACTCCGCTAGAAACCGCAGCTTTATTTGTTGCTTTTGTTGTACTAATGGATTTTGTTATTGTTGCTCTCCTCATAAATAAAAGCCTTGCGATGTTTGGCAATGTTTTAGGAACCTGGATTCCGTTCGTCCTAATATTTATTTCAACATACTATACAGGCCTACACGCAGAGAAAAAAGCGTAAACCGCGCCATACCAACCCTAGGAATTATTTAAATCTTTAGTTTTGGGACAACGCTTAATTTTTAAAAATTCGGGAAGAAAAAATAAGATTTTTGCGTCTAAATTTAGAGAAGAAAATGCCTTCTTATCATTGGAGTGAGAGGAACCGAAGATGGAAAAAATTCGTGTTATATTATTTCTATTTTTAGCTTATTTTATTCTTGGCTTGGGATTAACAACCTTTCCTCTTTACGGAGAGGATAGTAATCCAAAGGTAAGATTAAATCTGCTTCTTATAACGATTGATACACTCAGGGCGGATAGGCTGAGTTGTTACAGCTCTAAGCACTTGAAAACGCCAAACATTGACAGCCTTGCCAATAAAAGTATCATATTCACCAGAGCCTTTACCCATACGTCAACAACCTTGCCTTCTCATGCCAATATTTTTTTGGGGACAACTCCCCTCTATCATGGCGTTCACGATAATACAAATTTTGTCGTTAGAGATGAATTTTTAACCCTGGCCGAGCATTTAAAGCATTCTGGCTACCAAACAGGAGCTTTTATCGGTGCTTTTCCGCTCGATTCAAGGTTTGGACTTTCTCAGGGTTTTGATATTTACGACGATGATTATGATATGCGTAAAGTTCGAAAAACAGAAGGCGAAGAAAGAGAGGCGCTAATTGTTGTTGATAGGGCGCTGGAGTGGTTGAATGAACGCAAGTCGCCATGGTTTCTCTGGATTCACTGTTGGGATCCTCATGACCCCTATATCCCACCCGAGCCGTTTAAAACTCAATATGCGGACTGTCTTTATGATGGTGAAGTAGCCTACGTCGATTTTGTCATGGGAAAGCTTTTCCATTACCTGGAAGATAATTCTCTTTTTAAAAATACTCTGGTTGTTTTTACCGGTGACCATGGCGAGATGCTGGACGAGCATGGTGAGAAAACGCATGGTTTTTTTGCTTATAATTCGGCTATCTGGATTCCTCTAATTATTTCTGCACCTGGAATGAAATCCAGGATAGTTCATCAGAATGTTTCCCATATTGATCTTTTCCCGACTATTTGCGATATTCTCAGAATTAAGAAGCCGCCTTTCCTTCAAGGCATTTCTCTCCTTCCTTCCCTGAAAGGCAAGAAGCTCAGAAAGAGAATAATGTATTTTGAATCTCTCTTACCTTATTACAGTATGGGATGGGCACCTATAAGGGGGATCATTCATGACAGAGATAAGTTTATTGATTCTCCCATTCCCGAATTTTATGATTTATTGAAGGATTTTGATGAACTCCAAAACCTTGCTGAAAAAAAGAAATTAGACGGATATAGAAAACAATTGAATAAGATCATCCTCGATCAATCTTCGGGAGAGAGCTCGAAAGCCGCACAAGGTATGGATAGGGAAACTCTTGAAAAATTGAGAAGTCTGGGCTATATCGCGAACTTTAAAGGAACAAAGAAGGAGGAGTTTAGCATTGAAGATGATGTGAAGATTCTTCTTCCCTATCATAACAAGTCTGTAAAGGCCTTAGCGCTCTGTAACGAGGGTAAAGTTAGAGAAGGAATGGAACTTCTTAAAGAAGTCATTACCGAGAGAAAAAACGTAAGTACAGCCTATTTGAACCTGGCCATGCTTTATGCTGAGGAGGGAAGATTGAATGATGCCATCGAGGTCTTAAGGATGGGTCGTGAATTCCTGCCAACAAATTACAGGATTTTCCATGATTATATTAGTTATCTTTCAGAAGCTGAACAATTGGATGAGGCTATCAAAGCTTTTGAAGGAAAGAGTTTTTTGCAATTGGAGTTCGACCCCGTTATCTGGAATCATATCGGACTTGCCTATTTGAAAAAGGGCAATTTAGAAAAAGCTCAAAGACACTTTACGAAGTCTATCTCTGTGGACAGGAAATTTCCCATGCCTTATAACAATCTCGCAGCCGTTCATTTCAGAATTTTCAACAGAACAAGGGACCCGAAGGAATACCAGAAAGTACTTGAGAACTTTAAAAAGGCTATCGAGCTTGATCCCTATTATAGTACTGCCCACAACGGCCTGGGCATGGCTTATATGCAAGCAGGAGATTATGAAAAGGCGATCATCCATTTGGAAAAGGCTCTGGAACTCCAACCTGATTTGTACGAAACAATTTATTATCTCGGTGTAGCTTATATGAACAAGGGAAATGACTTTATGGCTTATGGCTACTTCAATAGGCTTAAAGTCAGCCCAGCTTATAATCATCTCAAATCAGAAGCAAAGGCTAAACTGGAGGAGTATCTTCTTAAGTGTAAGCCGAGACCTAAAGATCATTAGTGCCCTCATTTAGGAAAAGAGATTACTTAATTATTGATTTGAGGGGGAATTTAAATCCCTTTCAGAAGAACACATCTTGGTGTTTATATTGACTTGAATAGGTATTATTATTAAACTCATTTTATTAGCTCATTGTGGACAGTAGTTGTTAAGTAAGGGACTTTTAAAATCTTTATTAACAACCTAAAAAATATTTTTTTTGGGCCTATTATTGGAGAGAAAATGAAAAGAATCATTTTAGCAGGAATATTTCTTTTCATTTTTTGTGCTGCTCTAACCCTCAATGCCCAATGGGCAAGAACCTATGGAGGGATTGACTTTGATCGTGCTTTTTTTATCCAGCAGACTAGCGATGGAGGTTATGTCGCCGCAGGTTACACTGCATCAGCTGGCGCTGGAATATCTGATTTCTGGGTACTAAAACTCTCCTTAGCGGGAGTTATTGAATGGCAGTACGCCTACGGCGGAAGCGGCGACGATGTGGCCTATGCTGTTCAGGAGACAAGCGATGAAGGGTATATAGTTGCAGGTTATACTTACTCTTTTGGTGCTGGGGAATCAGATTACTGGATCTTAAAGCTTACATCCGAAGGAGAGATCGAGTGGCAGTACACCTACGGAGGGATTGGCGAAGATACAGCTTATGCCATCCAGGAGACCAGTGACGAAGGGTATATAGTTGCAGGCTACACACACTCCTTAGGCGCTCCGACTTCTGATACCTGGATTTTAAAGCTTACTTCAGAGGGAGATATTGAGTGGCAGCATATTTATGGAGGAAGCGGAGACGATAAAGCATATTCTGTTCAGGAGACAAGCGAAGGGGGCTATATTGTCGCGGGGTCGACTCAGTACTTAGGTGCTCTGGACTATGATTTCTGGGTTTTAAAACTTACTTCAGCCGGATTTTTTGAATGGCAACGTATTTATGGCGGATACGGAGATGATGTGGCTTACTATATTCAGGAGACAAACGACGAAGGGTATATAGTTGCCGGCGACACGAACTCCTTTGGAAATAAAGAATCAGAATTATGGCTTTTGAAACTTACCTCGATCGGAAACGTAGAATGGGAACGCATTTATGGCGGGAGTGATAATGATTATCTAAACTGCATTCAGGAGACAAGCGATGGAGGGTATATAGTAACTGGTTATACTTACTCCTTTGGCGCTGGAGGATCAGATATCCTGGCTTTAAAGCTTTCTTCTGCAGGAAATATTGAATGGCAGCGTGCTTATGGAGGAAGCGAAGAAGATATTGCCTTCTACATTCAGGAGACAAGCGATGAAGGGTATATTGCTGCCGGCTATACAGACTCTTTTGGCGCTGGGGGATCGGATTTCTTGCTCCTGAAGCTTTTCTCAGATGGGGATATTGATCCCTTATGTGAACTTGTAGGCGGCTCAGACGCTACAGTTCAAGAAACTTCTTCTTTTGCTTTATATACAAATATACCAGCTCAGCTAACAGGCGCTCAGCCTCAATCTGCGGAGATCTCAACTCACGAAACCAGTGCAACTTCAAATCTTCTCTGTGAGGCTCAACCGACAATCTCAGGGACTGTGAAGACTGAGGGTGGGATTGGGCTTGAAGCAGTAACAATTACGTTTTCCGATGAGGAAGGCTCGGCTACCACAGACTTAGATGGCAGTTATTCTCACTCAGTAAGTTACGGCTGGTCAGGGACTGCAACTCCTTCCAAGACTGGTTATATTTTCTCGCCCTCCAGCCGAACCTACGCCAGCCTCACTTCTGATCAGACAGATCAGGACTACACGGCCACGGTCGTGCACACTATTTCAGGCTCGGTGAAGACTGGGGGAGGTGTAGGAATAGAAGGAGTGGAAATTACGTTTTCCGCTGGGCAAGGCACGACGACTACAGATTCAGAAGGCAGTTACTCTCACATCGTCGTCGAAGGCTGGTCAGGAGAAGCGACTCCTTCCAAGACTTGTTATACTTTCTCACCTTCCAGTCGAACCTATACTAACGTTATATCTGATCAGCCAGGTCAAGACTATACTGGCACCATGTTAACCTACACAATATCCGGTACGATTAGCCTGGCAACTCCAGCAGCGCCTCTAAGCGGGGTGGTGATGGAGGGATTGCCTGGCAGTCCAACAACAGATGCCTCTGGCTATTATGAAGCCACCGTGGATTGCGGCTGGTCAGGCACCGTTACTCCTACCGCGACAAGGTACGTTTTCTCCCCCTCCAGCCGAAGTTATAATAATCTGAGTTCTGATCAGCCAGGCCAGGACTACGAAGCCTATCCAGGGTGGATAATCTCTGGTTCGGTGAAAACCGAGGCAGATGAGGGGATAGGAGGAGTGTTAATTACGTTTTCCGGCGTTGAAACCACAGCGACGACGAGCGCAGATGGCAGTTATTCTCACACCGTGATAGAAGGGTGGTCAGGAGAAGCAACTCCTTTCAAGATTTGCTACAGTTTCTCACCCTCCAGCCTGAGCTACAGCAATCTAACATCTGACCAGTCTAACCAGGATTACACAGGTACGCTCATTCAATATACATTGACCATAAATTCTGGTGAAGGAGGAACGACTGAGCCTTCGCCGGGAAGTTATGACTATGATTGTAGAAGATTGGTTGAAATCACAGCCAACCCTGATTCTGGGTATGAATTTTCCGACTGGTCAGGGGATGTGCCTTCGGGCTATGAGAATGATAATCCTCTCATCTTTACTATAAATTCAGATATATCTCTAACAGCCAATTTCAAGAGAATACCCTTTTGGGAAAGATTATGTTTTATTGCCACAGCAGCCTACGACTCTGCCCTACATCCGCATGTCAGGATCCTGCGAGATTTCAGGGATAAATACCTTTTGCCCAGCAAGCTAGGTCGGGCGCTGGTCAATCTATATTACAAATATTCGCCTTCCGCTGCAGAATTAATGGCGAAAAATAAAGCATTTAGGGTTGCGGTTAGGATCAATCTTCTTCCCCTGGTAGTTTTCAGTTACTCGATGCTTCATTTTGGCCCAGTAATTACAGCAGTTATTCTTCTCTTTATTTTCGTATTTCCAATCTTTATTATCCAGCTCCATCGAAGAAAAGCACGATCTATCGCCTAATAATTAGAAATGTAGGGGCTTGATTTATCAAGCCTATGATAGGATCTTATGTAGGGGTTTGATTCATCAAACCCACATTTTTTGTCATGCTAAATAAATGAGGTGGGCTTGATAAATCAAGCCCCTTTTTCGTCTTTTTTTATCGAAAAAAGTAGCTTGTTCTATATGCTCAGTAATTAGGTAACACTTTCTGTAGTGATATTGAAGATAAGAGTGTCATTGCGAGCGAAGCGCGGCAATCTCTTAGGGGAAAATG
>Ga0209427_10000683_pt1 | contig 37056 bp, 28 predicted proteins | sample DeeMarSWOR136_30_FD_187465 | JGI IMG/M metagenome (GOLD analysis project Ga0209427, IMG submission 187465) | Marine sediment microbial communities from White Oak River estuary, North Carolina - WOR-1-36_30 (SPAdes) (version 2) | ecosystem: Environmental > Aquatic > Marine > Intertidal zone >...
AGCGAGCCATTACTTGAACGAGATCAGAGCCAGAGAAAAGAATGTCCTGGTGATCGAGAAAGGAGACCTCCTGACCGGAACTCTGGCCGCAGAGATTGAATACAAGGGTGTGATCGGCGGCGCGATGATGGAGTTCTTGAACAGGTTGGGCTACAACATCTGGTGTCTTGGCAATCATGATTTTGACAAGGGGCAGTCCAACGCCCTTGGGCTGACCAGACTGGCCAAATTTCCGACGGTCATGGCCAACATTGTTTACAAAAAAAACGGTAGATTCTTTTGGAAAAAGCCCTATCGGATCTTGAAAGTCGGAAGATTGAAGGTGGGAATCATAGCCGTGATGGAGGAGAATTTTCTCGTGGAAGTGCAAAAGGAGAATGTGGAAGGCCTGGATGTTCTCCCAATCATCCCCACTCTTAAGTCTTACATCCCTCGATTGGACAAAAAGACCGATTTGATCGTCGTTTTGTCTCATGGCTGGTTTGAACAGGGAGTTCAAATAGCGGAGAGCGTTCCGGGAATCGACATTGTCCTGGCAGCAGCGGAAGACGGGCAATTCAAAGAGGTCGACAATGTCCTGGTCCAATCCATAAAAGGCCATCTCAAGACATTCGGCTTTTTGAAGGTAGAAGTTGAGGATGATAGAGTCGTAAATTATCAGGAGGACCTGGTCTGGCTATGGGCGGATGTCCCGTTAGAGCCTTCTCCCCGAATTTCAGCTTTGGTTAAAGACTTGAATAAGGATATCGGCCTGGAATACACCAAAGTCATCGGCAAAGCTGAAGTCGACTTGACCATCAAATCCTATCCCAAAGAAAATTCCCAACCGGAAAGCTCCTTGGGAAACTGGATCACCGATGTCATGCGCTGGAAGACAGGCGCCCAGGTCGCATTTCACAACAGCGGGGCGATCAGAGCCAATATCATGGCTGGACCTGTGACCAAGGGACAGATTTTTAAAGTCGCTCCTTTTCATAACATTTTGGTCGTCTTCAAACTCACCGGTAAGCAGATCAAGGATGTGCTGGAGTATGATGTGGAAAGAGGCTGGGACAGGCTTCAGGTTTCGGGTCTCAGGTATAAGCATTATCCCAAAGTGGCTAAGCCTTATGGGAAGCGGATTTTTTATATTGAGGTTGACGGCGAAGTTTTGGTTAAAAATGGGAAACTTCTTCATCCAGATAAAATCTTTACCGTTGTCAGCAATGATTACCTGGTCGGGCAGGCGAAGGATAAATACTTCGGTTTTGCTGTGAAACATGTACACGATACAGGTCTGCCTCTGGATAAGGTCATGGTAGAATGGCTGGAGAAGCATAAAGTCCTCGATTACAAGATCGAAAAGAGAATCGAGCTGATCAAGTCATCCCGGTAGATTGAATACCACAGAAATATTTTTTCTCCACTATCTTTTATTTGACGTTTTTTGATCCGAATCATCAGCTTTTTTTCCCAAGGTTCGAACAGTGCATCGGAGTCAGTCCTCATTAAGCATAGTGGCCTAAGAACGGAAACCACATGCTGATTCTGGTTTCCTGATAAGGCCTGATCTCCAAGAGGGTATGGGGGAGCACCCCTCAAAGAAACTGAATTGAATAAATTTGATAAAAAAGGAGTATAGAGAGATGGAATTTATCAGGAATTTTATATGGGAGGGAAAAGTGGACAAGAAAGTCATCGTTATTCTCGTCATCCTGTTTCTCTTTTTTACTTTCCTTCTTTGTCAGGAGCCAGAAGACCTTCCGCGCTCAGACAGCCAGAAGCTGTACCTCTATTTCATGGGAGAGGAAGCCGGCTACGAGGAGTACGAATGGATCGAACAAGAGGATAGATATATTCTTCGGGTTCGAGGAGAACTGATCAAACCAGCCTCTCTTATTACAGAGCTGATGCTTATCGAGATGGATAAAGAACTCAAGCCTCTGTCTTTTCATTTCAAAGGCAAAGTGAGGGGCATGGAGCAGGAAATCGAGAGCACGATCAGCCAGGGTGAGATAAAGAACATGCTCAGAGCTGGCACGCAGCAGAGGGAGACAACGTCAAAGATTTCTGCGGATGCTCTGATCCTGCCCAACAGCTTTTTTTCTCCTTACCTTGTTTTGGCTAGAAAGGCCGCGGGTTTGAAGGAAAAAATGACCTTCAAGGCCTACATCGTGCCTCAAATGGAGCTCAACCTGGCTGTCGAGCCGGACAGCGAAAAATCTCGCCTTCTCCATATCAACCTGGTCGGAGTCAAGATAGATGTCCTCACTGATGAGGAGGGATTTTTGGAGAAGGTTTCCATTCCTGGCCAGATGTTTGAGGCTCGGGCGGAAAAGCTGGAGAGAGAAGAGCCCGTTGATGAAGAGGAAGAAGGAAAACGATACGAGCTGACTGTCGGAGGGGCCAAGGTCGGCAAAGGTTCATTCACCCTCGAAGAGACCACTGAGGGGATTCTGATAAAGGGCAAAGCGCAGCATGCCATCGGACAGCAGAGCTTTGATTTCCAGTTTGAAGAGAAATTATCGCCAGACTGGAGTTTCATCCAGGGCGTCTTGAAGGGGAAGGTGGACGAGGAGGAAGTGGAATTGAAGGCCGAAGCAGTCAGAGATACCATCGAAGTTTATGCTAAAGAAGGAGACAAGATCTCAGAGAAAAAATTTCCTTTCAGCGAGGATGTCGTGTTCTCCACAGAGAACTTCCTTGTCGATGCTCTTGTTATTGTCAAGAAGAATTCTTTTCAAAAGAAAAATAAGCTTTACTCACTAGCCATGCAATGGGGTTCCTATTATTTTGACGAACCCCTGCTTGCTCCTGTGACAGTGGAAAATGAAGGGATAGAGAAACTCGAATGGAAGGAAGGACAGTTGGAAGCAACCAGATATTTTGTGAACTACTCTGGAACGATGGGAGGCTATATCTGGGTTGATAAGGATAATGTGCTCAAGATTTCCTTCCCCTTTGCGGCCATGGAAATCCTTCACCAGGATTTTGCCGGTTTGAAGACAAGAGTGGTATCTTCGCCGGTGATCGCTTCGGAAAAGTATGTCTCAGAGGATGTCACTTTTCCTTCCCGAGAGATAAAGATGGCCGGAACCTTGACCGTTCCCCAGGACGGACAGGTCAAACATCCTGCAGCTGTGCTGATCTCCGGTTCCGGTCCCCAGGACAGAAATGAGGATACGGTCGGCCCCGGAGGGCTCAAGCTGGGGATATTCAAGCAGATCGCTCATGTTCTGAGCGAGAGGGGGATTGCGGTTTTGAGGTATGACGACCGGGGGACAGGAGAGAGCGGAGGAAGTTTTGCCGAAGCCGGTCAGGAAGACCTCATCCAGGATGCCAAAGCTGCTGTGTCTTATCTGAGGACCAGGGATGACATCCGGGCGGACAGGATAGCTCTTGTCGGCCATTCTGAAGGGGCCATAATCGCTCCCAGGATAGCAGCTGAAGACCCGAAGCTATCCGCTATCGTCCTCCTGGCGGGAACAGCCAAGAAGGGGGATGAGGTCTTGAGGGAGCAGTTTGGCTTTCTGCTTGATTCCATGGAAATTCCTGCTGACCAAAGGAAAGCGGCCCAAGCGCGTTATGAGAATCTGTTCAAGATCATAAGGAATCAACCTGTGGATAAAGAGGCCGAGGAGAGCCTCAAACCGCAGGTCGAGCCGCAGCTCAAATGGCTGCGGTCTTTTGTGGACTATGATCCGTTATCCGTGCTCGATACCGTTGAAGCGAAGATTCTGATCATTAACGGGGGGAAGGACAAGCAGGTTTTTCCTGAGCATGCGAAAATGCTCTACAAGAAGCTGAAAAAGCTCAAAAAGAGCGTCACCCTGAAAATCTTCCCTGACCTGAACCACCTGCTTGTTCCTGCTGAGACAGGAGCTTACGCCGAGTACGCCAGGCAGACCATGGAGAGGCGCAGGATCAGCCAGAAATTGCTGGATTATCTCGCCGGCTGGCTGCACGGAGCGCTGTTCTCCAGGAAAAAGGGTTGAATTGAGACCTTAGCGTCGATTATTGCGCATGGTTCGCTCTTATTTTGTGAGGATTCTGGTCAGCATTGATATGATTCGAAAAACGCTTAGCTCCAGCCGGGTTTTTAATTCCGGTCCCTTAATTCTCGATGCAGGTGGTATTAAAAACCTTTTGAGGGGAAGCTCGTATTTATAATCTTGTAAGAGCTGAGATCGATTGAGAGATTGAAGTGAGAGAAGAGAATAGCATAGAATAAAAATGAACAATAAAATGAACAGGAGAAATGGAATGAGGAAATATTTGTATCTGACTCTGACCTTTTTTATGGTTTTCTCCGTTTTAGGTCAGGCTCACGGAGAAAAAATACAGGTCAAAACCGTCGATGGAGTGAAAGTTATCGAGAATCCCAAGGAGCCGGCTCCTCCCAAGGGAGCACTGACCAAATTGAGCCTAGAAGAAGAATTCTCCCTCGGCCAGGGGGGAGCGGATGAAGAGATGTTTTCAGAGATAAGCGGCCTGGATGTGGATAGCGACGGAAACATCTATATCCTGGACCGGAAGGAAAGGAGAGTTAAGATCTTTGACCGGACAGGGAAGTTTTTGAAGCAGTTCGGAAAGGAAGGGCAGGGGCCGGGAGAGATGAGCATGCCCTTATCGCTTCAGATCACTTCCAACAAGGAGCTGGTCGTCGCGGATGCTCTCAATCAGAGACTGTCATTCTATTCTCTTCAAGGAGAATTCCTGAGAGCTCTTTCCACAGCTAAAGCTTTTGGCCTATCCCTCCCTGTTGTTGATTCTCAGGGAAATATCGTCGGACAGCAGATTGTGCCGCCTGCAAGTGGAGAGACAAAGGTCATGCAGGAAGCTAGAAAATATGACGGCGAGCTCAACTCGCTGTTCACCATCGCCTCGATCGACATCTCCAGCGTCATTCAAGGGAAGATCAATCCCTATCAGTTCATCATTTTTTATCAGTTGGGGAAGGACGACTCTATTTTTTTCAACAATCTCGATGAATACGAGATTAAAGTTTTAAATTCAGAGGGAAAGCTGGTGAGGAGGATCCTCAAAGACTATGACCCTGTTAAGGTGACCGAGAAGGATAAGGAAGAATTCTTGGAGCGGCTGCCCGGCGAAGCGGATCCGGTGAGAGACAGGATAGAATTTCCCAAAGAATATCCTCCTTATCAGAATTTTACCCTTGACGAGCAGGGAAGGTTGTTCGTGAGGACATTTGAACGGGGGAAAAAAGAAAGAGAATATTTCTTTGACGTGTTCGATACGGAGGGACAATACATTGCCAAAATTCCCTTTAAAGGAGATCCTCGGGTCTGGAAAGCTCAGAGATTGTATGCTGTCGATGAAGACGAAGACGGGTTTCAGATCCTGAGGGTTTTCAGTGTTCGCTGGGAAAAATAGCCGAGAATTCCGCAACAAGCATTATTCCATTGTCATTGCGAGCGAAGCGCTGCAATCTCTTGGATTAGAAGAATTGCCAATTCTATTACAGAAGCATCTCTATCTGTGCGACAGTTGATTACGAAGGTGAAATCTGATACAACGCCGTTTCCCCTCCATCCCAGCCAGGACCCTTCCCCCCTCCGCCATGGACTTCGGATGGAGGGGAAACGGCGCCACACTTCCTCATTCGACCAGATATTTCCCCCATCACGGAATTAGAGATGATTTCTTTTCTTATGGAATTTTTGACTTGAGTCATCTTATTTAATATCTTTTATCTGTGATCTTCATACTTACCGGTCCTGTGCACTCGGGAAAAACGACTCTCCTGGAAAAAGCAGTCCACAAATTCAGGAAGAGCAAGGTCAAGGTTGATGGTTTCTTGAGCAAGGCTCTTTGGGAAGGACAAGAACTCATCGGATACGATTTATTTGATTTGAGAGAGGAAAGTTCCATCCCTCTTCTCCGCACAAAAGGAGAGAAGGAGTGGCAGAGAGTCGGATCCTATTTTTTTCTTCCTTCCGGCCTGGATGAGGCGGAGAGGATCATCCTCCGCAGCAAGGATGCGGATCTTTCTGTGGTGGATGAAATCGGTCCCTTAGAACTCTCAGGCAAAGGTTTTTGGCCGGCTTTGAAGCTGGTCCTGTTCCCCCCTCAGGCAGCTTATCTCATTGTAGTGAGAGAAAGGATCCTTGAAGATTTTTTTGGTATCCTTGAGCGGAGCCAGACCAGAGTGTTTGATGTCAGAGACGAAGAGATTCTTTCTCAATTGACCGAGGAAATCAGGGCAGCTGTACAGAGGAGATAGCAGCACCGCTTTCCCTGCATTTAAGCCAAAATCCTTCCCTCCCTCATGGATTTTTTAGGAAAAATGGGAGCCAGCCCTTCAAATAGCTCCAGGGGTCTTATCTGTCAATTACCAGTGTCTTTTTCCTTTGAGAAAATCCACCACTCCCTTTTTTTTAATTATCATCAAGTTTTGGATATGAGCATCCTTGCGGAGAGGCTTTAAAGAGTCGAGCTTGGTGCAGGTTTCGAATTCCTCGCATTCCCAGCAGCCCTTTATGCCCTTTTCCAGACAGCACCCCCTCATTAGACATGAAGTCGGCTCAACTCTTTCCCGACAGGTCTTCTGGCATCTTAAATTCACAAGGAGATCCAGGACCTCAGAGAACTGCGGATAGTTTTTATATCCTTTTTCGGCCTCGGATAGGACTTGGGAAACCCGGTCGAAATCTTGCTCTTGAAGCTTTTGCCTCAAATCCCCGGATAAATCAGCGATTTCGGCCTTGTAGGCGGGGCAATCGCCGCAGTAAAGCCCGCAAAAAGCCAGCAAGTCTTGGTTTATTTCCATCGGCTCATTCCTTTTTCTCAATTTTGGCTCGATTCCTGTTTCTGCGCCAGACTCAGGGGGAATCCCTTCAGGATTTTTGTTTTAGCTTTGACGTCATTGGTTTAGATGGTGTTTTTTGGGTTTTTATTATACATTTTTCTCCAGAGCGTAAAAAGGGAAGAAAATTTAAAAAAGAGTCTTATCTTGAAAAAAAGAGGTAAAAAATCTAAGATTCAGATACCGTGAAAAACATATTCGCTCATCTGGACCAGAAGCTGAAGGAGAAACTGCCTTTAGCTCTGGCCACGATTATCGAAACAAAAGGCTCGACTCCTCAGGTCACTGGCGCTTCGGCCTTATTTTCCTCCCAAGGGCTCCTCATCGGGACTCTGGGAGGAGGCATTTTAGAGGATGATGCCCGCAAAAGAGCGCTCCACGGCCTCAAAGAAAAGACTTCTTATCTTTCCCAATTCAGTTTGATAGAGGATGTCTCTTCCAAAGGAGGTGCCGTCTGCGGAGGAGAGGTCAGGATCTTGATCGATAGCGCTCCTGAAAAATACAAAGATGTGTTTCGTATCTTGAGTCGGTCCCTCCGTCAGCGGAAACCGGGGATCCTGGCAACATTCATCAATGAACATCCCCAGGGAAAGGCGTCTATTCTGAGGTTTTGGATCGAGAAGAAAGAGAAATACGGGACTGAACTGGAGAGGCATTTCCTGTTATTCCAGGATAAGATTATAGATGTCTTCACTGAGAGAAAGCCAAGGTTGCTGAGGATAAGGGAGAACATTTTCCCCGAGAAAGCCTTGAACAGCTTTCTTTTTCTCGAGCCTGTATTTCCGCTCCCTCAGCTCCTGATCGCTGGCGCAGGGCACGTCGGCCGAGCTCTCGCTCATCTGGGAAACCTTTTGGATTTTGAGGTGGTCGTTGTTGATGACCGGCCGGAATTCGCGAATGAAGAAAGGCTGCCGGATGCAGACCAGATCATCGTCGATGATATCGCCAAGGCCGTGGGTAAATTTCCCATTTCTTCTGAGACCTATGTGGTCATCGTCACCCGCGGGCATCAGCATGATGCCGCAGCTCTCCGGGCCTGCATAGCCTCTGAAGCGGCTTACATCGGGATGATAGGAAGCGTGCGCAAGGTTGAGCTGATGCGGAAGGAGTTCCTGGAGGAGGGATGGGCGACACTGCGCCAGTTCGGGCGCGTTCAGGCCCCGATCGGACTCCCCATTAACTCCGAGACGGTGGAGGAGATCGCGGTGAGCATCGCTGCCCAGCTGGTCAAGGTGAGGAGTCAGATTCAGGGTAAAAGAAAGGAGAGCAAATGATCTGGTCGATAATATTGGCTGCCGGAGAGTCTAAAAGAATGGGTGAACCCAAGATGCTTCTCCCCTTCGGCGGGAAGACCATCATCGAGGCCGTGACAGAAAGCGTCGTCGCCTCTGAGGTCGATGGTTCCCTCGTCGTTGTGGGAGCAGAGAGGGAAAGGATCGAGGAGAAGATCAAGGATTATGGGATAAAAAGCGTTTTCAACCCGGGTTTCCGAAGCGGGATGCTTTCCTCTGTTCAATGCGGATTCAAGGCTGTCCCTGAAGGTACCCTGGCGGTGCTGGTCGTCCTGGGAGATCAGCCCCGAATTTCGAGCGGCATCATCAATCAGCTTATCCAGGCCTTCAAAAAAACAGGAAAGGGAATCGTCCTTCCCGTTTATGAGGGAGAAAGGGGCCATCCGGTCATCATCGAAATGAAGTACAAAGAGGAAGTGGAAAACCTGAGCCCGGATATCGGTCTCCGCGGCACCGTCTATTCTCACCCCGAAGATATCTTGGAAGTTGATGTGGATACAGCCAGCATACTCAAAGATATCGATGACGAGACAGATTACAAAAGAGAACTCAAGGATGAAAAGCCGGCATCAAAGAAGGATTGATTTTTTGGGTTAAATTCTGCGGGTTGAGAAAGTTCTGGTTCATGCCTTTCTTTTTATAAAATTGTCAACTGTGAATCCGCCCCCTCTCATCATATTCAGTACCACCAATCACCGTCTCCGAAACGCGGGTTGACCACATTGCTGAAGAGAGAGCCAAAGCGGAAGCTCAGTCCTACCTCTATAGAATAACGATAGGCTGAAGCGAGTTCTCTTTGACGTAATAATATTTCTTCCAGGGTAGCCCCTTCAGCGGGCAGGGATAACTGATCACGTATTTTTTCATAATTTCCTTCTATATCCAACGAAAGTCCTTTGTATATCCGCAGGGATAGCTCGCAGGATACTTCCAGCCTGTTTTTGGAAAAGTCATGAAAAAAGTGGGAACCTTCCAGGGAGAATTCGGCTGTTCCCCAGGGCTCATTCAAGTCCAGAGTAACGGAGAGAGATTCGCTGAAAAGATTTTCCGAGGTCTTGCCGTACAGGGTTTCTTCCCGGTAGCGGTAGGAGCCAAACCCGATTTTATACAGGACGCGGAGCTGCCTTCGAGTGGACATAGAATAGGGAAAAAAATTGTATTCTATGGCGGGGTGGAGGGAGTAACCGAAATCTATGTTCCTGTAAGTTGAAGAGGAGAGCGATACCCACCCTCCTACGGACCAGTGTTGGCTGATGCTTCTGACATACAGCCCGTCAAAGTCTCTGCTTTCTGAGATGCTGGAGATCGTATCACCGTTTACTTCATAGGTGTCCTTCTCATAATCGATGTCAAGTCCCATCCGTAATTTGGAGGCGGGTGTAACTCTGTTGGCAGACAAATTCCCTGAAAGCTCTGTCGATTTTCGCTGCTCTTCTGCGTAAAAGTCGCTGTAAAAACCGATGTTGAAAACCCAGAAATTCCACCTGTCTTCCACGGCCGTCGGTTTCACTTCCTGTTTGAGCAGAAATGAGATTCCTTTAGCCATCGGCGTCCGGGCCACATAAGGCCCCAGCCCCAGTCTTAAGGTCTGGGCCAGTCCCTGCCGGATCTCGTCATCTGTGTCCGTTGCGTTGGAAAAGAACTTCAGTGTGTTTTGAAGGTCTGCGTAATCCTTCTGGCCGATAAAGGCAATCGTATATTCTCTTCCCTGGCTTCCAGTACTCTGAGTAGTAATCAATATGTGGACGTCTGCTTCCTGCCGGTCCCAGACGTAATTCACAAAAGTGATCTCTATCCGTATATAATCGAGGTCACAGCTATCGCAGTCGATGAATACCTTGGGAGCACTCTTTTTCAATTCCTCGATATCGAATGGTTGCTCCTGGGAGTATGAGTTTGAAACGGATATCAAGCACATTGAAATCAGACAGAAAAATAAAACAGTGTGTTGCTTTAGCAATTTGAATCTCCTTTTCGGCATTTTCTGAGTTTCCAATCCAGAATGGACCTTGTATTCCGCGATTTTTTTAAAATTTATAGTAAACATCACTTTTTTGACGCACATTCCTTACCTATCTTCCATAAATTAGAAAATCGGAAGTTTTTTAATCTATCTTAGGCTCAGCGATGATGCCAGCAAAGGCATCGTGAACCCGGAGAAAAAAAACGATAGACCGGGAAATCCTAATCAGAAGAAGAGGGGAGCCCTTCTAGATTTTATAAATCGGGCAAGCCTCTTGAATCCTTTTTCACTCTGACTTTCCTGATTGAAATTACTTTTCACATAAGGGAGAGGACAGCTCGCGAGAGAACGGTTCCGGCGAGCTCTTTTTTGTATCCGTTATCCTTGAGTGGCCGCGCTTCCTTCAGGGCCTCTCTTGCCGCTTGGCTGAGGAGATCCTCGGTGACTTTTTTCCCTTTGATCATATCTTCGGCGATCTTAAGCCGCCAGGGGATGGGGGCCACTCCACCAAGGACGATCCTGATATCCTTGAAGGTTCTTCCAGAGACCGTTCCTTTGACTGCAGCGGATACGACGGTAAAATCCCATGTTCCCCGCTCTTTGAATTTAAGGTAGGTGCTTTTTTCTCCTTTTTTTGCCAGAGGGATCCTTATCTCGCTCAGGACTTCATTCGGTTCTAGAATATTCTCTTTTCTGACGTTGACCTGAGGAAGGGTAAAAAAGTCAGCCAGGGAAAGGGTCTTCTCTTTTTGGGGAGAACGGATAGTGACTTCCGCATCCAGCGAGATCAGGGCCGGGGCTAAGTCAGACGGGTGAACTATATGACAGATTCTTCCACCGAGAATGGCGTGGTACTTGTTTCTGCCGTTAGAGGCAAAGCATCGGTTTCCATCCTTCTTCCGGCATATCACATTGGGATCACGGTAGTACCAGCAGCGGGGACGCTGGCAGAGGTTCCCTCCCACTGTGCCCACATTCCTGAGCTGGGGAGTGGCCAGCGACAGGGCGGCTTGATGAAGGACGGGATAGTCGGTCTTTATGAAGGGATTCTCTGCCAGTTCAGCCACGGTGGTCAGGGCTCCGATCTTCACCCTCTCTTTTTCTTTTTGGATGTAGGAAAGGCCAGGTATGGATTTGAGGTCCACCACGAATTCAGGTGATATGATTTCGTCCTTGATTTCGCCCAACAGGTCTGTTCCTCCGGCCATCAGGCAGAACTTATCTTTTTCTTCGGCGGGAAGGGAAATGACCTGTTCCAGTGTTTGAGGTTCAGCGATTTTGAAGTCTTTCATCGGTCTATCCCTCCTTCCGTTTCAGAGCTTCAAGGACTTTATCAGGAGTCATCGGTATTTCCCGGATATGGACGCCGGTGGCGTTGAAGACCGCGTTGGCGATGGCTCCGGAAATCGGGATCCGAGGCGGCTCCCCCAATCCTTTTGTCCCCATGATGTTCATCCTTGGCTCGATAACGTCCGCAAAAAGAGGGATTATTTCAGGGATATCCATGGAAGTGGCTATCTTGTAATCCCGCAGGTTCCGGTTGATAACGTTTCCGGTTGTATCGTCTACAACCCTTTCTTCGAAAAGGGCTGTGCTGATTCCCTGGGTAACGCCGCCGATGACCTGGCTCTCTGCGGTCTGCGTGTTCATGATCCTGCCGCTGTCATGGACAGCGACAACCTTGAGAACCTTTATCTGGCCGGTTTCGGTATCCACCTCCACTTCGACGAAATGAGCTCCGAAGGTGTTATAGGCGTATTCAGAAGAGCGTCCGCCGCATTCTCCATGGAATACCATTTCTCTTCGCTGTCTCCTGAGTGCGTCCTGAAAGCTGATCGCCTGTTCCGGGTTGTCCTTATTGATGAATTTTCCTTTGTCTATGGTCACAGCATCAGCAGCTATTTTCATCTCGCCGGCTGCAAGCTGTTTAAGGCCTTCGGCTGCCTTGAGAGCCGCATCCCTTATAGCTGGTGCGACAGAAGGAGTTGTTGTGCTTCCTCCGGAGGAACCGCACCAGGGATACTCGGTGCTTCCGATCTTGACCGTGATGTCTTCCGGCTTTAATCCCAAAGTCTCAGCCGTGATGACGGCCATGTAGGTCCGGGTTCCAGTCCCCAGGTCCTGGGTGCCGCTGATGGCTTCCACGCTTCCGTCGGGATGGATTTTGACGTCAGCCAGGGTTCCAGGTCTTCCTATTCCCCACCATATCTGGCTGGCCATGCCCAGCCCCCGACGGACCTTCCCGTTCCCCTGGCCGGGCGTTTTATTCCTCCGCTGCCAGCCGATCTTCTCTGCTCCCATCTGGTAACATTTATCCAGGCCTTTAGAGGAATAGGGAATACCCGTGTCTCCCTGGTTTCTGGTGGAGTAATTTTTCTTCCTCAGCTCCAAGGGGTCCATGTTGATTTCAGCGGCCAGCTCTTCCAGGAATCCCTCCAGGGCGAATGTCCCCTGGACATGACCCGGAGCTCTGGCGGGGCGAGAAGCGCCGGTGTTAGTGTAGACAGTGTATTCTTCGACCTTCATGTTGGGGCAGGTGTAGACGTCTATGATCGGCTCCCCGCACCTGTCGCCTCTGCTGACTCCGCCGCTGGTGTAGTTTTTCAGGTAGAGGGCAGTCAGAGTTCCGTCCTTTTTGACTCCTCCCTTTATGGTCTGGAGGCTTGAGGGGCGGTTGCCGACGCAGAGAGAGTTTTCCTCTCGGGAAAGGATGAGTTTAACCGGCCTCCTGGCTTCCCTGGCCAGCAGGGCAGCAATCACCGTGTGGTCGTTTATGCCCAGTTTGCTGCCAAAGCCGCCTCCCATGTATCTTTTGATGACCTTGACCCGGCTGGCCGGTACTCTCAGCCAGCGGGCGAGTCCGTCTCTGACACCAAAAATGGCTTGAGTCGAATCCCAGACGGTGAGCCGGTCACCTTCCCACTTAGCCACGCTGCCGTGGGTTTCGGTCGGGTGATGGATTTCCACCACGGTCTTGTAAGTGCGCTCGATAACGACATCAGCCTCCTTGAAGCCCTTTTCGATATCGCCGCGGCTGTAATCGTTGAACGGCTTGGGAGGGACATTGGGCCTGTCCTCGAGAACTTGAGGTGCTCCTTCCTCCATCGCTTTTTCCACCGTGACTGCGAAGGGAAGAGGTTTGTAGTCGACCTTGATGACTCTGAGCGCTTCCTCAACGGTTTTCTCATCCGTTGCCGCTACAGCCGCCACCGGGTCACCCGCGTAGTTCGCCCGGCCCTTTTTAAGCGGGAGTGCGGCCTTGACGCCGGGCAGGCTCTCCGTTTGGCTCAGGTCTATGGAGACGACTTCCGCGCAGGCATAAGGAGACCTCAGGATCTTTCCATAAAGCATTCCCTTCAGGCTGACATCATGAGTGTAAAGTGCCTGACCGGTGACGATCTTTTTTCCGTCGATCCTGGGTGTGTGTTTTCCGACGATCTTGAAGGTTTCTTTTCCAGGCTCAGGAGCAGGCTCCTGGGGTATCGTCTCTTTATCCTTGAATTCTTCGTAGTAGAGGAGGGTGGCGTCCTCATTGTCCGTGAAGTATTTTGTCTTGCTCATTTAGGGCCTCCTCATGGATTTTGCTGCGGTTGAGACGGCTTCGTAGATCTTGAAATAGTTACCGCACCGGCAGAGGTTGCCCGATAATGCCTGTTTGATTTCTTCCAGGTTCGGGTTATTGTTTTTGTTCAGAAAGGCCGCAGAGGTCATGATGATGCCAGGAGTGCAGAAGCCACACTGGTAGCCGTCTTTTTCGATGAAGGCCTGTTGAAGGGGATGGAGTTTTCCGTTGGTGGCCAATCCTTCGATGGTGGTGATGCTTTTGCCGTCAGCTCTTATGGCCAGATACATGCAGGAGTAGACAGGATTCCCATCCAGGAGGACCGTGCATCCGCCGCATTCGCCCCGGTCACATGTCTTTTTTGTCCCGGTGAGGTTCAGCTTTTCCCGGAGAACGTGGAGAAGGGTATCTCTTGGCTCGACCATCAGGGAGAATTTTTTCCCGTTGATGATGAGCGTGATTTTCTTGGAGGCAAGCAGCGGGATTTTTCCTTCTTTTGTCTGGAGTGCGGTTTTATCCTGGGCGAGGATCGAAGGCACAACAGCAGCGCCTAAAGCTCCTCCTCCGAACCCTTTCAAGAAATCTCTTCTGGTGACGGTCTTTCTTTTTGTCTTAGGCTTTTCCATTTTCTCTCTCCTTATCAGGGGAAGACGTCAATAGTTCAGCCCAGTCTGATGAGGGCGATAATGGCCAGGCAGATGAGAAGAGCTGCGGGTGAGGTGATGTATCTTAGTTTTCTGCCTAGAGGGGCTTCTGAGAGCTTTGTCTCCAGGAGTGAGATCCTGGCTCCTGCCCAGAAGCCGAGGGGAACGGTGACACAGGAGAGGAAAACAGCCATTGGAGCATAATACAGAGAAAGGGGAACGGCGGTTCCCGGAAAGACACAGGCAGGAACGCCGGTAACGTATTTCACCAGAGGAAAAAGATTCACAGCCAGGAGGGCGGCTACTCCGCCGTAAACAGCCTGCCTGGCGATTTTTTGCTTTTGTGTTTCGCGGTAAATGATGAGCAGGATAAGAAATGCAGCACCTTCCATGAAGAAGGCAAAGATCGGATTCCCTACAGCCCCGTGCTGGATAGGCAGGGAAAGCAGGAGAGCATCAAACATTTTGAAGAGACTGGTTACGGCGATGAGCAGGGCGACGCCGAGTATCCTGCGAGTCAAAACCCAGCTGGCAGTGATAAAGAAGAGGGCAACGCCTGTCATGATCGAACCAGAAAAAAATGAGGCACAGCTTCGAAGTCCCATGCCCAGGGCTGCTTCAGATAGCCCCCAAACAGCACCCAGCATGATGACGATGCTTAAATGGGATTTTGCGATGTTCCTGTCCATTCCTCCCTCCTTTCAAATCAATATGAAGGTTACTTCAAGGATTATAGTTTTCTTGTTTCGGTTTGACAACCTTTTCTTTTTTGTTGTGAAAGTTTCTTGATTTTGGGTGGAATCAGGGAGGTGGAATGGCGTTGATTCGAAGCGTCAAGGTTTCCGGTGTAAAACCCGGAGATCAGTGAATCTTAAATCGTAAAGTAGGTTTTGATACCGGAGGTTTGAGTCAGTTTGATATTAGCGCAACGCAAGTGGAAAGGATTTAAAAGTCAGCTTTTTTTAGCGGCTGCCGTCTTTATGGAGACAGCTTTCTCTTCTTTCTTTTCTCTGTTTTCTTCCAGCCACCTGGGAAAGATCCAGTTGAGGATCTCGCTTTTCAGTTCGTTATCCATTTCTTTGATCTTGAGTCCGGCTTCCAGCCTGTTATCTACGCTTTTCACCCAGACTATCTCTCCTTTAACCGGAACGGACAGTTTTTTCTCCGGGATATGGAGATTGACTTCCATGTCGGAGCCCATCTCGAGGTCGAAGTTGATGCTGAGTTTCAGTCCCTCCCGGGAGAAGTCGCGGGCTTCGATTTTCCTGCCGATATTGTCTTTGCCGTCAACACGGACCAGCTCTACAGGTAGCAGACATTCGAACCGCAAGAATTTTCGTTTCTCTTTCCCCATGCGTCCCCCCAGTCTAGCATGAAAACCAGATATTTTCAAAAGAAATTTTGGACTGATTTTTCCACCATTGAGTCGATTTGGTGCTTTTTTCTCCTGTTTAATAATAAAAAGTTATTATCATTGTTCAAGAGCTGATTGAAATTAAGTTTGATACAGGCAAAAAAGAGTGCTATCTATCTTTTCGAGATGACTGATATGAGACTTATATACCTTCCTGGGCCAGGACGTAGGCGAAGACAGCCATGGCTACAGCTCCCAACTCGAGATGCCTGGGATGGACCGCGCTCAAGACATCCAGAGCTGAATGGTGCAGGTCAAAGTAGGGTTGAGAATCGGGAATGAGGCCGATAAGGATAGTCCCCTGTTCGGCAAGAGGAGCGATATCCACGCCACCGCCTCCCTGCTTGATCCAGCACATCCCGATGGACTGAAGCAGATATTCCCACCTCTGCAGGTGCCTGATTGTTCTAGGATTGCCGCCGACTCCGAATCCCAGAGGGAGGAATCCGCCCCGGTCAGCCTCGATGGCAGCCAGGTGGCTTTCCTCTTTTCGTTCTTCTGCTTGGGCATAATCCCTTCCGCCTGAGCCTCCGAACTCTTCATTCATGAACATTACGGCCCGAATCGTGCGTTTGGGCTGCAGGCCGAGCTCTTTGAGAAGTCGGAGAGCTTCGAGGGACTGGACGCATCCGGCACCGTCATCGTGGGCTCCGGGTCCCAGGTCCCAGCTGTCGAGGTGGCCGCCGATGAGAATGATTTCATCCGGTCTTTCGCTTCCTGTGATCTGGCCGACAACATTGTGTGAATTCACTGGCGGCAGATTTTGGCAGCTGAGCTTGAGATGGACTCTTAAGGAGACGTCTTTTTTCAGGCTGGCGCTGAGGAAATCGGCGCCTTTGGTGGAGATGCAGGCTGCCGGTATCTCGCGCACTTCAGAGTCAGAGTGCATCAGGCCGGTGTGGGGAAAATCGTCCAGACGCAGGGTTAGGGAACGGACAAGAGCGGCCACAGCGCCTGCCTTTGCCGCCTCCACAGCGCCTTGTACTCTCTGGTCTGCAGCCTGTCCGTAGGAGCCGAAGGTGTTGAGAAGGGAAGGGTCCATCGGGCGGTTGAAGAACACGATCTTTCCCCTTGCTTTTTCGCCCAGCTGCTGCAGCTCTTCAAAAGACCGGACTTCCACAATGTTGGCGGATATCCCCTTCTTCGGAGTGGAAATGCTTCCTCCGATGGCGCAGATAGAGAGAGGATGAGAGCCGAGCCGGGCTGACAGAAGTTTTCCTTCCTCAGCCGTTCCGCGTACCCAATGGGGAACAGTGATCGGTTCGAGGTGGACGTTTTCAAGCCCCAGGTCCAGCATCTTTTGGTGGGTGTACTCCACAGCTTTGGCTGCCTGGGGGGAGCCTGTAAGGCGAGGACCGATAGTAACTAGGTCCTTGAGCAGAGAATAGGCCTCTTGTTCTTTCAGTCCTTTCTTGAGGATTCTTTCTGCAGTCTCCAGGTAAGGGCGATTCTCCTGAGTTTTGATGCAGGATGGAGATAAAGAGAAAATCAAAGAAAATAAAACAAGCAGAATCATATTTTGAGTTTTTATCGAATATCTTATTGAATGCGGCATGATTCCTCCGTTTATTAGGATGAGGTCTCAAATAGTCAGGTAAAATATATTACATTCTTCATCATTATGTTTTCAATGAAAAAGTCAGAAAGAGACCGAAATATCCAGCCGTTTAGGATCTTGCCGCGGTTGAGAGAAAAAGTCTGTTTTTTTCCGGCTTTCTCTGTGAGGTTTATTGAACGTCAAGTGTGGATACGCAAGGCCTTGCCTATTTAAAGCTGCCGGCGATAGGGCTGCCGCAAAACTCGCATTTCCCTCCTCTGAGATGGATTTCTCGGGCCTGCAGGCCGTTTCTGACGATGACAGTCGCTCCGCACTCCGGGCAGAGAGTGTTTTCTTCCTCTCCGCCGTAGACATTTCCCAAATAGACATAGCGAAGACCCTGTTTCAAGCCTGTATTCCGGATTCTCTGAAGGGTTTTTACCGGAGTAGGAGGGATGTGAGAAAGGTTGAGATGGGGGAAGAACCTGGTAACGTGCCAGGGGGTGTCCTTCCCCAGTTCCTGGCAGATCCAATCGGCCATCTTCCTTAAATCGCTTTCATCATCGTTGAACCCGGGGATCACGTTGGTGACGATCTCGACGTGCATCTTCCATTTCTGTTTGGCTCTTTTTGTGGTTTCCAGGATTCCTGAGAAGTCATCCACGTTGGCGATTCTTTTATAGGAGCGTTCAGAAAATCCTTTGAGGTCGACACGAAAGACATCCAGGTAGGGCCCGATCCTGTCCAGGGCTTCGGCGGTGATAAAGCCGTTGGTGACATAGTTGGTGTAAAGGCCGTTTTCTTTGGCCAGCCTGGCTCCCTCCAGGGTGTACTCAAGCCAGAGCGTGGGTTCGTTGTAGGTCCAGGAAATTCCAAAGCAGCGGTTTTTCACAGCTACCTGGATCAGCTCTTCTGGTGCGATAGACCTGGCCTGCTTGATATCTTCAGTGACTTTGGAGTGAGCAATGTCCCAGTTCTGACAGCCGGGGCAGCGGAAATTGCAGCCAAAACTCCCCAGGGAAAGCCATTCTGAACCCGGGTAGAAATGGTAAACGGGTTTTTTTTCAATCGGCGAGACCATGATCGAAGATATCAGTCCGTAGGTCTTGGTGAAAAGCTTTCCCTGATGGTTCTCCCGTGTCCGGCAGTAGCCTCTTTCCCCTTCCTGGATCACGCATAATCTCTGGCAGATGCGGCATTGGACCTTTTGAGCGGACAGCCGGTCATAGAGAGTGGCTTCAATCATGTTCACCATATCTTAAAGCCGGCCTTTTCAAGCCTTTTGACCGCGGTCGAATAAGGGTCGCAAATCTCCTCCTCAAGATAATCTTGATAACCGACTGATCCTAATCGAGAGAGCAGCATATTCCTTTCTGCCTGGGGCATCAGTCTTGAGTCAGTCATGGCGGCAACATGGAAGCTTATTCCGGCGCGATTTAAATATTCTACGGCCTTAAAGGGCAGTACATAGAATTCTCCCCGGGCACCCGTTCTCTTTTCAAACCCCTCAGGGCTGCCGGCTTTCAAAGAGACACGGACATGGATATTTCGGCATTTCTTTAGTCTGTTCACATAGTCAGGGTCATGGCCAAAGAGTATGCCGTTCGTTTCCAGAATAAACAGAAAAGGAATTGAATCAATTAGGTTGAGAAAAGATAAAAGATGCTCAGGACAGAGTGTGGGCTCTCCACCTGAGATTCTGATTTTGTTCACTCCCTTCTTCCGGGCGTTGCGGACGAGGTTCTCAAAGACTTCTTGGGGAGTGAAGAATTGGCCGGTTTTGAGCGGGAAATCTCTAGACCAATCGACCCAGCAGAAAACACATCTCAGGCAGCAGCCGATTGTGTAGCCTGTCGATATCCCGCCATATACACCTGCGCAGTAAAATTTTGTGTATTTTTTCGAATTTCCCTTGCTGATGATTTCTTCTGTCTTATGAGCGAGGTTGATCGGGTCAAACGGCTTGCTTTCTCTGGTGAGAAAAGAAGGATAATCTTCCTTCATCAAGCTAACAATAATCCCATTGGGCTGTCTTGTCAAAAAAAAGCTTCTCTGGGATTGGGTCTGCAAAAAGGTATTGGGATGCAGTTGGAAGTGGGGACTCCAATCGGGTAAATCCCAAGAATTCATACTAAATATCACTGCGACCTGACCCGAGCCAAATTTTATGGTATAACACGTTTAGCACCTCCCTTAAGCTTGAATAGAGAGATGAGATACTCCGGGAAACTGAACAGGGGACAAGGATAAGATGCAGTCGGCAAAAGAAACTTGATAAAATCACCGGCCGCTTCAAAGGGTAATCTATGTATGCTTTTTTGAATGTTTTCTTTTTTATCTTTCATTCATCCCTGATCCTCCTTATCCTTTTCGGTTGGATCTGGAAAAAGACACGATTGGTTAATCTGGCCGTCGTGCTTCTCACCGCTTTTTCCTGGACCGTGCTCGGAATCTGGTATGGCTTTGGCTTCTGCCCCTGTACGGAGTGGCACTGGCAGGTGAGGATGAAACTGGGTTACTACGACATGCCTTCTTCCTACACCAAATTTTTGATCGATGCTCTGACCGGACTGAATGTGGATCAAAAGCTGTCGGATATCCTGGCCGTTTCCCTGCTCGCTGTGGCCCTGGCAGGATCAGTTGGGACCAATGTGAGGGATTGGAGGAAGAAGAAAAAGTAGGCTTTCTCGCTTCATTTGTCTTTTTTTCAACAAGCGGAGAACCTCCTTCTTGAATTCCGGATGGACTTTCAAGCCTGCCTCTTCTGCTCTTTTAAGGTATTTATAGGCCTCGTCGTATTTTTTTTTGGAAAAGAAGATCACCGCCAGATTGTTGTAAGCCTGGGCATAGGAAGGATTGATTTCCAGGACTTTCCGGTAGTGAAGAGCTGAATCGTCCCGAAGGTTCATTTTGAAATACAGGTTGGCCAGGTTGAGGTGAGCTTCGAGGTAGTCGGGATTCAGCTCGATGGCTATCCTGTATTCCTCCTCGGCTTCATCAAGCCTTGCCTTTTTTTCCAGCAGGATTCCTTGAAGGTTATGTGGTTCGGGAAGCTCGGGATCCAGGGCGATGGCTTTCAGGCTGGCGGCCTCTGCCTCCTTCAACATCCCTTTTTTGAGGTAGGCAAGGCCCAGGTTGGAGTAAGCGGCCTCATACTGGGGATTTATTTTGAGGGCCCTTTTGCAGCTCTCGATAGCTTCATCGGCCATGCCTTTTTCCAGATAGGCGCTGGCCAGGTTGGAACAGGCTTTATAATAGTCTGTCTCCAGCTTGATGGCCTCTTTGAACTCGTCGATGGCCTTGTCCACCAACCCTTTGATCAAGTAAGCACGGCCAAGGTTATGGTGGGCTTCGGCGAATTCGGGCTCTATCTGGACCGCTTTGAGATATTTCTCAATGGCTCTGTCGGTCATTTTTTTACTCATGTAAATAATGCCCATGTTGTTGTGAGCCGCTTCGAGCCCTGGATTGACCTCTAAGGCCTTGAGAGTGACCGATTCAGCTTCTCTAAACATATTCTTAAGGATATAGGCTGAGCCCAGGTTGCAGAGGGCCTTATCCAATCGAGGATAGATTTCCAGAGCCTTTAGAGTATATTCTATGGCTTCATTAGCCATCTTCTTTTCCAGAAAGAGATGGCCCAGGTTGGAAAAGGCCTTGGCGTAATTCGGGTTGAGTTCGATTGCTTTAAGATAAGCCTCTAGGGCCTTGGCTGTTTCTCCCTTTTTTGAATAGGCGATGCCCAGATTATAATGGACATCAGGAAGGTTCGGCTGAAAGAGGATGGCTTTCTGGTATTCCTGGATGGCTTGGTCGATCTTTCCCTGTCTACGAAGGGCAATGGCGGTTAGGTTAAGGACATCCGGAGAATCGGGGCCCAGTTTTAAGGCTTGACGGCATTCATTTATCGTGGATCCGTAGTCCTTTTTTTCCAGGTAAAAAATAGCCAGCAGGATATGGATATCGATCTCTTTGCGGCCCAGTCTTTTCCTTTCTTCATAGATGGAGATGCCCTCATCCTGTTTTTCTTCAGGGAGAGGGAAGACATAGGGATCAAAGCTTCTGTGTTTGTTGAGGAGTATGATTCGATTCGTGAATTCATCCCAACTGTGTCCAGGATTTCTGCTGTTCATGATCGAGTTTTTCTCGTTGAGGTCAGCCGCGCCGAACAGATGACAAAGTTCATGCTTGAGCATGAGTTTCATGATGGATTTTGAGTCCTGTTCTCTGAGCAGGATATACCCGTGGAGATAAGTCGCTGCTCCTGACAGGTCATGAGTGAGGCCGTATTGGGAGGTGAAGCCAAGGACAATGTCGAAGCCCCCCTGAGGAATTTTTTTTCTCAGGTCGTTCAGCAGGCCCAGCATGGTGTCCTGGGCGATATCTGAGACCCAGGGGTCGATCGTCCCAATCTTGAATCGTATGCCGAAACGTTTTTCAAAGTCTTTGGAAGCATTCATGACTATCTGTTTGATGTCTGAGCGCCAGGTCAGCTTGTTTTTCATCCTGAATTCTTCGTCTGCGGCAACTTTAATACTCACTGTCCGGAGGGGCTGGATTTGACAATAGCCAAATTTAGACATCAAGGGGAAGATGAGAATGGAGGTCAATATACCTTTCCATAAGACAGAACAGGCAGATCTCTGTAAAAAATATTTAAACAAAAGCTTCCTTTCTAAAAATTATATCATAAGTCAATTCGGGTTGTTCAATCCTGAAGGAATGATGGATAAACGAGATTAAATCTCTTTCAATCCTTTTTTTGTAGGCTCAAGATCTTTTTTTTAAATTCCGGATGGACTTTAAAGCCCTGTTGCTCTGCCTTTTTTATGTATTCCAGGGCCAGAATATATTTTTTTTGATAGAAGAAGATTGCTGCTAGGTTGTTATACGCTTGCCCGAAGTGAGGATCGATCTCGATGACCTTATTGTAGTGAGAAGCGGAATCTGAAAACTGGCCTCTTTTAAAATGAAGATGGGCAAGGTTGAGATGGGCCTCAAGATAATCGGGCTTGAGTTGTATGGCTTTGCTAAATTCGACCTGTGCTTCGTCATCTCTGTTGTTGAGTTCAAATATGATTCCCAGAAGGTTATACGGCTCGGGAAACTCTGGAATGAGTGTTATGGCTTTGTGAGCGGCGGTTTCAGCTTCTTGTATCATTTTTTTGTTCAGATAGATGTACGCTAGGTTGTTATAGGCAACGCCGTAATCCGGCTTTATCTGAATTGCATTCTTGAGTTCTTGGATGGCTTCTTCGGGCATGCCCTTTTCCATATAAGCGGCGGCCAAGTTGGAATATGCTATATAATAGTCTTTCTTTAGCCGGATGGATTCCCTGTATTCATCAATGGCGTCGTCAATCTGTCCTCTGAGATAGTAAGCTCGTCCAAGGTTATGATGAGCTTTAGCGTATTCAGGATTTATCTCTATAGCTTGAGCGTATTCGCTGATTCCTTGGTCGAACATCTCTTTATTAATGTAGATAATGCCTAAATTGTTATGGGCTTCTTCAAGCTTGGAGTCGATCTTTAAAGCTTTTCTTGAAACGCCCTCTGCTTCCCTGAACATATTCTTGAGTATGTAGGCAGCGCCCAAATGGGAGAGCGTACTGGCTGATTGCGGATTGATTTCTAACGCTTTTTGGCAATATCGAATGGCTTCATCAGGCATCTCTTTTTCGACATAGAGATCGCCTAATTTCGAGCAGGCGTCGACATAATTCGGGTTGAGCTCTATAGCCGCAGTGTATTCTTGGATTGCTCTTTCGATCATTCCTTTTTTTGTGTAGGCGATTCCCAGGTTATAGTGAATCTCAGGGAGAGATGGTTGCAGGTGAAGGACCTTCTGGTATTTATCTATAGCTTGATCGATCTTTCCCTGCCTTCTGTAGGCAATACCTAAGAGATGAAGGGCATCAGGCGAGTCTGGTATTATTTGAATGACATGGAGACATTCTCTCAGCGTGGATTCATGGTCTTGCTTTTCCAGGTAGAAAATAGCTAGCAAAAAATGAATATCTGTTTCCTGGGGATTGAGAATTTTTCTATGCTCGTAAATGGAAATGACTTCCTCCAATTTATTCCTGGACAAAGGAAAATCATTTGAATTAAAGCTCCGAAACTTGTTGGAAAGGACTATCTGGCTGGTGAAATCATCAAATTCATGACCGTGAGCCTTGATGTTCATGACTGAATTGTTTTCATGGATGTCAGCCGCTCCGAACAAATGACAGATTTCATGCTTGAGCATTATTTCCATCATTGACGTCGAACTTAATTCTCTTATGACTATATACCCATGCAGATATGTCGCGGCGCCAAAGAGGTCATTTTTAATATCATCCTGAGCAGTGAAGCCGATCACGATATCACTGTCATCATGAAGCACTTTTTTTCTCAAATCGTTCAACAGATCAAAAGTAGAGCTGCTCGAGTTGTCTGAAGTCCAATCTTCATAACTTTTTATTTTAAACTGGATGCCGAAATGTCGCTCAAAGTCTCTGGAAACAGCTTTGACTAATTTTTTAATATCTAATTTCCATGTCAGGTTAGCCCTCACTTCTTCGTCTGCTGCGATTTTGAGGTTTATGATCCTGACCGGATCTTTTTGAGGGAGGCCAATGTTCAGCACAGAGAATATCAGTAGAAATATGACGAAGGTTTTAATCGGATATGAAATGACTACTCGTAAAGCGGAACAAATCTTTTGCAACTCAAACCCCCGAAGACCCCCTTATTATAGTAATATCCAAACGGAATTCAAGCCCTTTTTTCCAAAAAATTGTATCCTTTTGTTTTTATGCCAGCCATTCAGGAAATTCTTCCTATCCCATGAGGCTTCGGGTATCCTGGGAAGCATTGCCGGGATAAGCGAGCTCTTAAAAGAAAAGGTTTCTCCTGAAAAAAGCGAAGAGAAGAAGAGCGCATAATGAAAGCTCATTCCTCAGCGGGTTGATATAATCAGAAAAAAAAGGTATACATTCCAAAGTGAGAGGTGACATCCCGGTCACCTCTTTCTATTTTTAGAGAAGTCGGAGTGACTCAGGAATTTGACAGGAAAACGTCTCCTCTCATTGGATACTTTCCGCGGCCTGACAATTGCCGGGATGATACTGGTCAATAATCCAGGGAGCTGGAAGTACGTTTACCCTCCTCTGCGGCACGCGGAGTGGCACGGCTGGACACCTACAGACCTTGTCTTTCCCTTTTTTCTGTTCATCGTCGGCGTTTCCATCTCTCTTTCTTTTTCGAGAAGGATCGAAGAGAACGCTGCCAGGCGCGACCTCTATCTCAAAATAGTAACGAGGACCTTGATCCTCTTTGCTCTGGGATTGCTTCTGGCCCTCATCCCTCGCTTCAATTTCTCCACCCTCAGGATTCCCGGTGTGCTTCAGCGCATTGCCGTCTGTTACCTCTTCTCCTCATTGCTTTTCCTCAAGCTGAAAAGTAGGGGCAGGATGATCATGGTCTTCTTTCTTCTAGCCTCGTACTGGATAGTGATGAAGCTTGTTCCTGTGCCAGGCTATGGAGCCGGAGTCCTGGAATATGAAGGGAATCTCTGCGCCTATATCGATGCCAAGGTCCTTGCCGGGCATCTGTATAAGCCGGGTTTTGACCCTGAAGGAATCCTCAGTACATTCCCGGCCATCGCCACCACCCTGCTGGGCACTCTGACCGGGGATTGGCTGCGCTCTTCACGGATGGTGCTGGAGAAAATCGCCGGCCTTTTTATCGCAGGACTCGGTTTGACGTTAAGCGGCCTTCTCCTTCATCCCCTCTTTCCTATCAACAAGCAGCTCTGGACGAGCACTTATGTCCTTTTCACTGCCGGGGCGGCCCTGCTCCTTCTTGCGGTTTGCTACTGGTTGATAGAGGGATTGGGCTTCAAAAAATGGGCCGTTCCGTTTCTTATTTTCGGGACAAATGCCATCGCTGTCTATGTCGGCTCATCCCTGATGGCCAAGCTGATGGGCTGGATCAGAGTCTCTTCCGGCGGTGAGGGAGTGTCCTTCAAGGCATTTGTCTACAATCAGCTTCTCGTTCCCTGGGCCGGATATCTCAACGGGTCATTGGTCTTTCCTTTTCTGCTCATCCTGATCTGGATAGGGATCATGATCCCTCTCTACAGGAACAAAATATTCATCCGGATCTGAAATAATATGGGGAGGTTCCCTGGGGAGACACCCTTTTATACTTTTTTATATGCAGCGAAAAAAGAGTATCCCCCCAGGGAAGTCCCCTTTCAATTGTTGGAAAATTAGGCTTGAGTCAGTTTATAATACTATTAAGGGAATATTGAAAATGATCGTCTAATGAGCGAGATTGAAATTGTCTGCTCAATCGTTTAAAATATATATATAGCCTATAGGACAAATAGGAAATGTTTGAGAGATGCGGGAGGACATCATGAGGTTTTCCCATAGATCCAGATTTTTTAATCTGTCCCTGCTCCTTGTTTTGAGCGTGGGGATGATGGTTTCTTTCCTAAATGCCCAGTACTTCGGGCAGAACAAGGTGCAGTATGAGACTTTCAAGTTTAAGGTCATGCACACTGAGCACTTCGACATCTACTTCTACCCTGAAAAGAGAGAAGCGGCGTTTCAGGCGGCTCAAATGGCTGAAAGGTGGTATGCTCGGTTAACCCGGATTTTTAACCATCAGCTCAGAGGCCGGCAACCCCTTATTCTCTATACCAGCTCTCCGGATTTCCAGCAGACATCGGCCATCCCGGGAATCCTGGGCGAGGGAACAGGCGGAGTGACCGAGATGTATAAGAGGAGGATTGTCCTTCCTCTGGGTGTTTCACTGGCCGAATCCGACCATGTCATCGGACACGAACTCGTCCATGCTTTCCAGTTTGACATCACCGCCCAGGAAGCACCGAGATATTCCGCGGGTTCATCGGCGGCTATGCGGGTTCCCCTCTGGCTTATCGAAGGCCTGGCCGAATATCTCTCCATCGGGCCGGTCGACCCTAACACGGCCATGTGGATGCGCGATGCTACCCAGAGGAAAAAACTTCCCACCGTGAAACAGATGGAAAATCCTTATAAATATTTTCCTTATCGCTATGGCCAGTCCCTCTGGGCCTACATCACCGGAAAATGGGGAGACGGCGCCGTGCCGAGGCTGATGAAGTCCATCAGCAGAACCGCAGAATATGAGGGAGCGATCAGGAAGGTTCTGGGTGTCTCTCTGGAGGATCTCACCAAAGAATGGCATGAATCGATGAACAAAGCCTATATGCCTTTAGCAGAGAAAACTCAGGCAGCGGATCGATTCAGCCGTCTTCTGTTCCAGGGAACCAAAGAGAACAGGCTGAATGTATCACCCGCTCTCAGCCCGGATGGAAAACATATCGTCTTCCTTTCCACCCGTGACCTGTTCTCGATCGATATGTATCTCGCCGATGCCGAGACAGGAAAGATAAGACGGAAACTTATCAAGACAGCCGTTGACCCTCATTTTGAAAGCTTGCAGTTCATCAAGTCATCGGGATGCTGGGATGCAGAGGGAGAGAGGTTCATCTTCAGCGCCATCAGTAAGGGAAAGCCTATCCTCACTCTGATCAACGTGAAGAGAGGGAAGACTGAGAAAGAGGTCGATTTCCCGCATTTGGGAGAGATTCTGAACCCGACCTGGTCCCCTGATGGACGTTTCGTGGCTTTTTCGGCACTTGAGGGTGGATTAACGGATATATTCGTTTACGACCTCGGAGTTGGCACTCTGAAGAAGCTGACCGATGACCCGTACGCAGACCTTTACCCGGCCTGGTCACCCGACGGGCAAAAGATCGCTTTTGTTACCGATCGATTCTCTACAGACCTTTCCATCCTCAATATCGGGAATTATCAGCTCGCTTTGCTGGACCCGCAAAATGGAGAGACTGAAAGGGTGCCTGGTTTCAGCAACGCCAAGAACATCAATCCCCAGTGGTCCCCTGATTCAAAAAGCCTCTATTTTCTCTCTGACCCTAACGGCATCACGAATATCTACAGGGTAGACTTGGAGAGCGATCATATCTTCCAGGTCAGCAACCTTTATACAGGAGTGAGCGGCATCATGGCTATCAGCCCGGCTCTTTCCGCTGCACAGAACAGCCAGCGCCTGGCTTACTGTGTTTATGAAGACGAAAAATACAACATTTATACCATCGATGAGCCAGAGGTTTTGGCCGGCAGAGAACCTGAACCCATTCTTGAAGAGACACAGCCTTCAGTCCTTCCTCCTCGCCAGAAGCCCGAAGGCGAGGTTCTGGACTTGCTCAAAAATCCTCTTTTTGGCCTTCCTGACAGGACAGAGTATGCTGTCAGCGATTATAAACCAAAGCTCAAGCTGGATTATATCAGTCAGCCTCAGGTCGCCATGGGCGTCGACAGGTATGGTACCTTTGCTGCGGGAGGAGTGGCTGCTTTCTTCAGCGATATGCTTGGTTATCACAACGTTGTCGGGATGTTGCAGCTGAACAACCGGATGGAGGACTCGGCTGCGCTGGTCGGCTATCAGAACACCTATCGCCGGCTGAACTGGGGAGCTGTCGCCCAGCGGATCCCCTATATCACAGGAGGTTATATCGCTGGAATCAGCGATGAGTTTGGCGAGCCTGCCTTTGTTGAGCAAGAATTGATCTACCGTCAGATCAACTATCAGCTATCCGCCTTTGCGGCTTATCCTTTCAACCAGGTCCGGCGTTTCGAACTCTCTGCCGGCTACCAGTTGATCGATTTTGACCGGGAGGTCTATACCCGGGCCTATTCACTTGTGGATGGCTTTTTGATATATAGGGACAGGGAAAAACTGGAAGCGCCCCCCAGCCTTAGTTTTGGCTTTGCCTCTGCTGCTTTTGTCTATGACAGCGCTTTTTACGGAGCGACGAGCCCCATCCTCGGGCAGAGTTACCGTTTTGAGGTCACTCCTCTGACGGGCACGATTGACTATTACTCAGTTCTTGCTGATTATCGTCGCTATCTCATGCCAATCCGGCCGTTTACTCTGGCTTTCCGTTTCCTGCACTACGGCCGCTATGGGAAGGGAGCCGAGGATTCCCGGCTTTATCCTCTTTTCATCGGCTATGAAACTCTTGTCCGCGGATACAACTGGGGTTCATTCAGTGTGGACGAGGTCTATTCGGAGACCGACCCTTTTGATTTCAACCAGCTGTTTGGAAGCAGGATGCTGGTGGCCAATGTGGAGCTTCGTTTTCCTTTGTTCCAGGTTCTCGGAATCGGCAAGGGCTATTACGGAGTCTTCCCCGTAGATTTTATTGCCTTTTTTGATGCCGGGGTAGCCTGGACGGATGGTGATTTCGACCAGGACGGCAACAGGGATGACGATAGAGCCTGGTTTGTGGGCGGGAATCGACAGCTCCTCCGCAGTCTGGGTGTAGGACTTCGGACCAACCTTTTTGGGTTCATCATCCTTGGCTTGGATTATGTCCGTCCCCTGGACAGGCCTATCAAAGGCTGGTACTTCCAGTTCACAATCACGCCTGGCTTCTGATTGGAGCTGAGGATCATAAGGTTAAGGCCTGTGAGCCGCAAAACCGGCTCCCTGGATTATTCCTAAAATCTGCCGAGACTATATTCTCTTTTCTTAAAAGGTAACAGTTCCTTTCTCCTGTAAAATAATGATCAAAAGGGACAGTGCCCATTTTTTTTATGATTCATGACAATTGACTTTCATCAGTCGCTTTGTTAATAATGCTAGAGCACAAAGTCCTCGAGATAGTAAGGTATAAAGAGGATTTTTGCGATTCAAATAAAAGCATATTTGTTTTGAGTCAGGGAGGGCTGGAATGATTGAGCTGGCCATCATATCCGGTTCTGGGTTCTATGATTTTCCCGACCTCGAAGAGGGGGATAATAAAGTAATCCAGACCAGATTCGGGAAGGCTTCCATCAGGACTGGAGTCATCGGCGGGAAGAAAATGGCTTTTCTGGCCCGCCATGGAAAGGGACACAGATTGCTGCCCAACATAATCAATTACCAGGCCAACCTGATGGCTCTCAAGGAGTTGGATACACAAGCGATAATCGCCACTACTGTCTGCGGAGTGCTGGATCCTGACCATGCCCTGGCCAGGCTGGTTGTGTTCAATGATCTGTATTTCCCTGACAATCGTCTGCCGAGCGGTGAAGCCTGCTCGATATACAATAATGCAGAGGAGAGGGCAAAAGGACATTATATTTTCTCCAATCCTTTTTCAGAAGATTTGAGGCAGCAGATCATCGCCGCCGCAGACGACCCGATAACAGATGCTGTCTATGCCCACGCCTGCGGACCCCGATTCAATTCAAAGCCAGAGATCCGCATGCTGCAGAGTTTTGCTTCATTTGTCAGCCAGACGGCAGGTCCGGAGATTGTCCTTGCTGGGGAACTCGAGATCCCCTTCGCGCTCATCGGACTTGGAGTGGATTACGCCAACGGAGTCAAGGATGAGCCGACACCGGTGGAAGTCCTGGACGAAAACTTGAGAAACAGCAAAAGCATCTTCATAGATGTCATAAAAAAAGTCATGGAATCATACACAGTGCCCCGCTTCACGGGATTCATTTACAGGTTCGAATAGATAAAATGGTTCTCTTCCATTTTGTTTAGGGAATTGAATGACTAAAATACACGGAAATGGCGTCGCTCCCTTCAGATTTTTAACGCCATTCCCTCGCCGCCCCCCTCGGCGCCTGCGTAACTCCGCACTCAAGGAAGGTAGCTTCCAACCGGATGTCCGTACTCAACCATTTTTCATCAGATCGATCATCGCGTGCTCAAACATACTCGGCGGCCGATTTCATCGGCTTCCTTCGGTGGACGGATCGTTAAGGCTAAATCTTCAAGGTCGCTCCTTCCATTCCCGTGTATTTTGCCCGCGCAATCTAGAAGAGAATCAATAAGCTTAATTTCAAATGACCTGTCATCAAACTTGAGCTGTGATTGAATGAGTGATTATCAAACATTTAATATCGGGGAGTTTCAAGTTCAAGTTGATAAGAGGTTGGAGCTCTGGAAGGAGCAGGGTTTCTCCCGAAGGCTGTGGTCCAAAGATCCCACCCTCTGGTTTCCCGATATCCAGCCTGAGATAACGGACCGGCTGGGCTGGCTGTCGCTTCCGGAGATGATGCAGGGCAGGCTGGAAGAGCTTGTCTCTTTTGCCGACCAGGTCAAGGATGAGGGAATGAGGCATGTGGTTCTCCTCGGGATGGGAGGTTCGAGCCTGGCTCCGGATGTTTTCCAGAAGACCTTCGGTAATGACGATGGCTATCCCCAGCTGATTGTCCTGGATAGTACCCATCCCTCTGCTGTTATCTCTGTCGAGGAGAAACTTGATTTGAAGCGAACTCTCTTTATCGTTTCCAGTAAATCAGGTACCACTTTGGAAACTCTCTCCTTATTCCGGTATTTCTGGAACAAGGTGAGCCAGGCAGTTGAACAACCAGGTTGGTTTTTCGTAGCCATCACTGATTCCGGAACTCCTCTTCAGAAGCTGGCTCTAGAAAGAGGTTTTCGGAGAGTTTTTGAAGCCGATCCAGATGTAGGGGGCCGCTACTCTGCCTTCACCTACTTCGGGATGGTCCCAGCAGCCTTGATCGGAATGAATATCCAGAGATTGCTGGACAGGGCGAGGACTGCAGCAGAGGATTGCTCCTCCCTTGTCTCAGAGGATAAAGCTTCGAGCCTCATCCTGGGCGCGGCCCTTGGTGAGATCGCAAAAAAACGGGATAAGCTGACCTTCTTTACTTCTTCATCGATCAGCAGCTTTCCCTATTGGCTGGAACAGTTGATCGCTGAAAGCACGGGCAAGGACGGCAAAGGGATATTGCCGGTTGCGGGTGAATCCTCTGTTCCCTCTGAGGATTACGGCCAGGATAGGCTGTTTGTCTTTCTGACTCTAAAGGGAGAGGATGAAAGGGAGATGGAAGAGAGGATGAATGCGTTAAAGCAAGCTGGCCATCCTGTTATCCAGATCGAGCTGAAGGATAAATTCGACCTGGGCCGGGAGATTTTCTCCTGGGAGGCAGCTGTAGCCTCAGCCGCCTCTGTGCTCGGGATCCATCCTTTCAACCAACCCGATGTCCAGCTGGCCAAGGATTTCACCAGGAAAGCTATGGAACAAGGAGACCAAGATGCGGACGAGACTGCTGTCGATACATGGTCAACAGACGATACCGAAGCGCTGGATCAAGCCTTCAAAGAGTGGCTGAGCCAGGCGCGACCCGGAGATTATATCTGCTTCCAGGCTTACCTCGCTCCGACGCCCAAGATGACGGATGCCTTTCAGAGACTCAGGCTTGAGCTCATAAAGCACAAGCGTTTAGCCACAACCCTGGGTTATGGTCCCCGTTTTCTTCATTCCACCGGCCAGCTTCACAAGGGAGGACAGAATACAGGCCTTTTCCTTCAACTGATCGATGAGCCAGGTATGGGGCTGCCTGTTCCTGGGAGTGATTATGATTTCAGGAGTCTGATCAAAGCACAGGCTCAAGGAGATTACAGGGCCCTTAAAGAGCGTGGCCGGCGGGTTCTTCGGTTGAATCTGAAGACCAATGTCGAAAAAGGATTTGAAACACTCCATTCTCTTATCCAGAAAACATTTCGATTGCTTAACAGTTAATTACGAAGGTGTAATCTGTCACAGCGGCTGGTTTCCCTCCATCCAAGCCAAGATCCTCACCCCCTTTCCCCAAGAGCATCGGATGGAAGGAAACAGTCATTGCATTTCTCAATGGGGCGAGGTTTTTCTATTATCACGGGAATAGAGAAGCATATTCTTATCCAGCAACAATAAATGCACACCTTTAAGGGTGATAAGATTTCCCGCTAAAAATCATCCCAAAAGGGGATTGTCAGATTCAATGGCTTCTTTTAGCATAGAGGAGAGCAACGGGAGAGAAGACGGGAATCTGAAGGAGAAATTCCTTCGGAGCCCGTCTCTCCCAAGTCAACCATCCTGTTTTTGATATAGATTGTAGATAAATGAAGATTTCACAGTCAAAAAGAATGATCGGCCGCAGCGTCATCCTTTTGACCCTGCTTCTCTCTTTTTTCACTGGGACTCTCCTGGCTGGCAAGAAGTTGCTACGAGTATCTTCCGAGACAGCCCATATCTACCTCAACCCAGATAAAAACAGCTCCATCGTTGCTACCGTGAAAAAGGGAACCCTCCTCACCCTGCGCCATACGCGGAAGTTTAAACGGGTCTGGAACCAGGTTATTTTTACTTCTGAAAAATCAGGAACGAAAGCGGGATATGTCCAAGATTCCGATGTGGAAAGGCTTTTTGTGCTGACCAATATCGCCACCCTTTATGAGGAAGATAAGCCGGAGAAGCAGTTCAGAGAGGCGAGATGGGGAATGAGCAAAGCGGATGTCATCAGGCTGGAAGACGCTCCTGACCAGATGGTTGAGCTGGGTGAGTTGGAGATGATGATGTACCAGGAGCGGATCAAGGAGATGGACTGCTTCATCGAGTACATTTTCGAAAAAGACAGGTTGATCAAGGGCAAATATAATTTTTTTGTCAAGCATGAATACAAGAATGACTATTTCAAGGACTATAAAAAGGCCAAAGAGTACTTGACCGAGATTCACGGGAAACTCCCGCTGGATAACATCAACTGGCTCAATCCTCAGCACAAAGATGATTACTCCAAGTGGGGACTCGCCCTCAGCCTTGGGCACCTGGAATACAATTCAATCTGGAGCAGCGAAAAAACAGAAATGCAACTCAGGCTCTACGGGGAAAACGGTCATATTAAACTTGAGGCGGAGTACAAAGAAGTGGAATCGGAAGAAAAAAAACAGAGACGCTCCTCAAATTAAAGAAGTCATTTTCTTCGGAATGAAAAGCCTTTTTATCGGAGCGGATGCTCCGGTCGGCGGTTTATTTCAAATCGAAACCATCCCAACAGTAAGTGCATACCTTTTCTTTGGGGAGACCGATGGCCTTTACCAAGTCTTCGAGTCTTTGATACTTGAGCGAGGTGAGTCTTAACCTTTCTCTTATCTTTTCCACCATCGCCGCATATTTTTGTGTATCGGCGTTGGAATACTCTTTTAAGTCTTTGCTGTTATCTCCCCCTATCTCCTTTATGGCTTTTCGGGCCGCCAGGTCCAGCTCTGATTTTGACCTCGAGAAATTCAGGAATTTGCAGCCAAAAGTGAGCGGAGGGCAGGCGGGTCTCATATGCACTTCCTGGGCGCCACAGTTATAGAGCCTCTGGATGGTATCCTTGAGCTGAGTTCCTCTGACGATGGAATCCTCGCAGAAGAGTACCTTTTTTCCCTCGATCAGCTCTTTGATCGGGATGAGTTTCATCTTGGCTACCAGGTCTCTGATGTTCTGGTCATGGGGCATAAAACTCCGCGGCCAGGTGGGAGTGTACTTGACGAACGGCCTTTTAAATGGTATGCCTGCTTCGCTGGCGTAGCCCAGGCCGTGTCCGATTCCCGAATCAGGGATGCCGGCGACCATGTCTATCTCGACGTTATCCTTTTTGGCCAGGATCGCTCCGCATCTGTTTCTGACGCTTTCGACATTGATTCCCTCATAGGTAGAAGCCGGGTACCCGTAGTAGACCCAGAGAAAGCTGCAGATCTGCATCTTTTCTCCAGGTGGATTTTTCTGTTCCACGCCATCCTCGGTCATCAGAACGATCTCTCCGGGTCCAAGGAATTTTTTTATCTCAAAACCGAGGTTGGGAAAGGCACATGTTTCCAGCGTGGCGGCGAAACTCCCTTCTTTTTCGCCGATGACTACCGGAGTCCTTCCCAGCTTGTCTCTTGCCGCATAAACTCCCTCTTCTGTCAGCAGGAGGAGAGAGCATGAACCCTCGATGGCTTCATGGGCGCTGCGGATTCCTTCTTCGAAACTCGATTCCTGGTTGATCAAGGCAGCAGCCAGCTCGGTAGGGTTGACTTCTCCACCCCTCATCTCGGCAAAGTGGATCGTTCTTCTGTCAAACACCTCTTTCATCAGTTCATCTACATTGTTGATGACGCCGACTGTCACGATCGCGTATTTTCCCAGATGAGAGCGAATAAGCAAAGGCTGGTCATCAAAGTCGCTGATCACTCCTATTCCTTTGGTCCCGCTCATCTTCTGGATATCCTGTTCGAATTTTGACCTGAACTGGTCATTCTCGATATTATGAATGAACCTGATGAGTCCCTCTGGATTCTTAACAGCCATCCCGCCTCTTCTTGTACCGAGATGAGAATGATAGTCTGTTCCGAAAAATAGATCGTCTACGCAATCTTTTCTGGAAACAACGCCGAATAAGCCGCCCATGTTAACCTCCTTGAGATAAGGCAGTGAAAAGAAATTGGCGAATGATATTTCCTGTTAATGACTTTCTCTTGCCCCTTGAGAAAAGAATGGATTTGCACATCGAAGAGGTAACTCTTTCAAAGACCGGCAAGAGCTTGCGGGAGTCATATGCAATTCGAGAATAAACTATGACAAATTTCAAAGTTCGATTCAAGAAGAAAATCGAATAAATCATAATTTTTATCTTTTTTGAGCTGAGAGAGAATAAATTTTTGAGGACTTCGTACTGTCAAACCCGTATAATAATAGTCAAAATGGAAAAAGGGATTAAACGGCTTGCTTTCGTCGCCATCCTTTTTATGGCTGCTTTTCCTTTTATAAGTTCGTGCATCGTGTCGTTGGGAGATTATCCTGGCTATCAGGTTGGCCGCTCTTGGGTTGAATACCATAAATCCGTATCCTTGAGGCCGGGCGGGACTCTTTCTCTGGAGAATGTAAACGGAAACGTGGAGATTGCCGGGTGGGACAGGGACGAGCTGGAAATGTATGTAGAAAGAAACGTCACCCGCACCCCTTCCTGGCTGACGAGATGGCAGCCGTGGTGGCGTGTGGTTCCCAAGATAGATTTTGACAAATTCGAGGATTTCATAAAAATCAAGGCCCAGCCTGCGAGACGGGGTGAAAATCTCCCCGCCTTTGATTTTTATCTGAATGTTCCTCATCATATCCACCTGAAAAATATCGTCTCTAGAACAGGGGATATTGTTGTCGCTGATTTGTACGGAGAGATTGTCATCGAGTTGATGGAAGGGAACGTTACGGTTGAGAATTTTTCAGGCTCTCTTCTTGTCTCTCTGGGCGAGGGATATGTTGAGGCAGATCTTGTGGACCTTCGGAACGAGGACGAAATCAGGATATCCACGGAGAAAGGGGATATCATTCTTTATCTTGAGAGCAGTGTCCGGGCGAATGTGGAAGCAAATGCGCCTGCCGGAAAGGTCGTCAATGCCTTTTTTCCCGAAAAGATCCCCTCTTCGGGAAAAATCGCTTTCGAGCTTGGAGAGGGAGGAACTTATATTTCCTTGTATTCCGCTTCGGGGGATATTCACATCAAGGAATTCAAATAGGGTGCTCCGGAAGGGAATAATACAGGCTGGAGATTGTTCTTCCTGTATATATTATGTTATATCTTATATCGAGTATCATTGTTATTGGCAGTTAAAAAAAGCGCCCTAAGGAATGTGAGCCAGGTTGACTGAGATAAGGGAGAAGCCGGATGGATGAACAAAAAAAAGTCATTCTTACCGGAAGTCTGGTCATCATTGTGGTGGCATTGGTCGTGGTGGTCTATTATTTTTTCATCCGAGACAGGGCCAAAGAAGCGCTTCCTGTTCAAGAGGTTGTCGAGGAACAGGCTGTTCAGGTCCCAGAAGAGGAGCCCGGGGCGGGAGAAGAGGCCGGAGAACCCCTTCAGGTCGAGCTTGATAAAAGCGATGATGTCATCCGGGGCCTGGGTGGGGGCCTTTCGACCAACCAGAAGCTGGAGTCCTGGTTAAAAAGCAAGGAATTGATCCGAAGGTTTACAGCAGCAGTCGATAACATCGCCAACGGATTGAGCCCTCGTCCGCAGATTGACTTTTTCACTCCCGCAGGGGAATTCAAAGTCAGAGTCCGGAGCGGACGTTATTACGCCGATCCAGCGGGATACAAACGATATGACATTGTCGCTGTTGTATTCAGCTCCCTGGATGCTGTTCAGACCGTAGCTCTCTACCGGCGAACCAAGCCTCTCATCCAGGAGGCCTACGGGGAATTAGGCTATCCTGATCAGGATTTTGATGAGGCGTTGTTTGGGGCTATAGTGGAGTTGCTCAAAGTCCCCGTGGTCCGAGGAGATATGCTCCTGGAGAGAAAGGTGATATCCTATGCCATCGCTGATCCGGGGCTGGAGAACTTGAGCGAGGCTCAGAAATATCTTCTTCGCATGGGACCTGATAATGTACAGAAAATCCAGGATAAGCTCCGTGAGCTGGCTTCTGCCCTGGGTGTGCCGGAAAACATCCTTCCTCGGTCCAAAGTCTACCTGCCTGTCAAGAGATTACCCTGAATTGCAGGCATTTCTTTTCCAATAATATTGGGAGCTTCTCTGTTCCTTAGTTACAAAATCAACATTATGAATTTGCTTTGCATGAAATGTGCCAGCACTATATCCAGGGGTATTTCATACTTAATAGACACGGCGTGACCGTTTTTGAACAGTTTATATGCGGATTCGGACATTACCCATCGCAGGTGTGAGAACCTGATAACGCAGATATTTTAGATTTTGCGCGAATTTATTCCAAATTTTGGAACAAAAAGCTTGACATTTATCAAATTATGTTCCATAATTTGGAAGAAATAACAAAAAGTGAGGTATCATGAAACTTTTATCACGTTCTGAAGAAGTTGTCTTGTTAACTGTTTGGAAGCTTCAAGAAGAAGCTTACTGCGTTCCCATCAGGGAACACTTGATGAATGTGACTAAGAAAAACTGGTCATTCGGATCTACATATGCTCCGCTTGAGCGCCTCGAA
>Ga0209427_10000684_pt1 | contig 37011 bp, 25 predicted proteins | sample DeeMarSWOR136_30_FD_187465 | JGI IMG/M metagenome (GOLD analysis project Ga0209427, IMG submission 187465) | Marine sediment microbial communities from White Oak River estuary, North Carolina - WOR-1-36_30 (SPAdes) (version 2) | ecosystem: Environmental > Aquatic > Marine > Intertidal zone >...
CCTAGGTTATGGTGACATCCTTACTTGACTAGACAATAATTAAACACCTACCAGAACATAACGTCGTATAGATATCTTATGAGCCCCCAAGGAATTGTATTTCCTTCTTTGGAGGCTTTATATGGGGAGTTTAAGGTACTCTTTCATAAGAGATTCTATCATGACCTGTGGTGATCTCCGAAAGGTTAAAGGTTGAGTTATAAGGTTAATTGTGAGGAAAAAACAACGAGGGACTTGTTTGAAGGAAGGCTTTAAGAGCTTTAAGACTCGTCAACCGCCACGCAAGTTCCAACATTAAAATTGAGTCTACACCCAAATAATATGTAAGTCAAGATAATAATTAGGACGATTTGTATATAGCATATCTTAACAATTACCATTTGAAAGGTAGTATTAAAGTGCAAAAGTCGAAACTCACCCTTTCAGGAAGAACTCCTCGGTTCAATGAAAAATTCGGACTCTCAGTCAGATTTTGAGGACTCCACCTACCTAATGCTCACTGTTATGGTGTGTAAGAAATTGAAGATTTCGGGTTGTAACATGCTCAGATGAGGGGGAACAGCGGCGCCATAAAGGACGAGCTCTTCAACTGCATGTAGGAATTAGTCAGAACGCTTTGCTGCGAAGTTTGATAGATTATGTTTTGCGTCCAGCAACCATAATCATACTAAAGCTGGCAAAGAAGACCCCTTTAGCATCCGCTTCTTCAAGTCCTTCACGCAAGCGTCGTAGTTCATTATCTGTTAATACACCTGCAGCCAAGGCTTCCTGGGCGGCCTTCTCCATGATTCCAGACTCTTGAGCTATTGCGTAACTGAGAATATAGCTCGGGAACATTTCAACCGAGACTTCCGTTAAATTCTGCCGTTTAATGAGCCGATACAATTGACGGCCCGAATAACCGTTATGCATATAGCATTCGGCAAAGAAACGAACCAGTCTCCGCTCGATGTCAACTTCATTGGTATCTACAGATAATGTCCCCCAGTCTGTATCCAAGACTACAACCCATCCGAGTGGTTTGGTCACACGAGTCATCTCCGACAAAGCCTGTTCGTAGTTAGGCAAATGCTGATACAATCGCTCACTGCGACACGAATCGAAATAATCAGAATCAAATGGCAATGAGGCTACATCGGCACGCTGATGTGTGACCCACTTTTCGATACCTTCCTCTTTAGCACGCAGTTCCGCCTGGGCAATCATCTCCTCGTCATAGTCAATCCCAATAACTTGACCGGCCGGACCAACTAATCGGCCTAGAATTATTGTATCAGTCCCCGGGCCACAACCAACATCTAAAACCTTGTAACTGGGTTTAATTTGCATTCGCCCATAACTGGCTTCCTTGATGTGCTTGACCCGTTTTGCTGCGGCTTGAAGGTATGCAGGGTCTACATATCCTTTAGGTTGAGACACGTTTCCTCCTCAGGGTAAAGATCAGCGGATAGGTATTGATAGAACTGGGCCCATGGTTACATATCGACCCCATCGACATATACTGGCTTGTCGCTCACCCAAATGTTCGGCTGTAGGGGCTTAATGTATAGATTTACTCCGGTGTTTATACGGATGAATCCCTTCATACTATTCAGAAGAGGATGCTTTAACTCACAAATACAGAAAATTTGCTCAATGCCTCTTGATAAAGCCTGGTTATTCATGTATCTGAGAAGCAGTGTCAGATGCGCTGGTTGTTTGAATGCAATTGGAGTAAGCATAATTTGGTTCAATGTGTCACCGGCATTAACACCCCTGGGCATCGGTCGGAATCTGCCAATCAAATGCAACAGTGATCCGATCATGCGCATCTTTAAGCTCCTTTCTATCACGGTGATCCGCATGATCTGTCTCCAATCCCAAAAGCCTAAACAGGCTAGAATCTCACCCTGATCTTCTAGGATCAATAAGTTATCAAAGCTGTATGCGGGTACCCGTTGGATGAAAGCGGCTAAGCGTTCAGCCGAGGTAGGTTCGTACAACTCGTAGCCTTGCCAGGTATCATTCATGAGCCTGGCGACTGCATTTAGGTCTTCCTGCGTGATTGGTCTTATTTTCCCTTTAGATGGGATATCCATCTCTTTGTATATTGCCAAACCCGGCATAATAAGCTTCGTGTGAAGCTTGAAGCTCTGACTCTCAACGTAACGCATTGAAGGGATGTTGCGTTCCATGATCAGCGTGTATGCCAACACTGCACCTTGTTGAGTCAGATAATCCCAACGGTACGCGAAAAGCTCGCTAGCAACACCCTTTCTACGATATTCTGAGTTAACGAAAAGCTGAAATAAATATCCCACACGATGGAGTTGCCCATTTACGATAGCGTTCCGGATCACACAGGCTCCCGAGCCTATAATATGGTCATCTATGCACGCAACGTAGACTTTATACGACTCATACGCTTTAACTCGGGCAAAAAAGTCTGGCGTATTGATAGTGGACACAATGAGTGCCGTACCTTGCGGACATTTCGCTTGGAGCTCCCGAAGCTTATTGTTATCATCTGCGGTGGCCTCACGAATGTACATAATAATACCCCCTAGTTGATTCACTAAATCATAGATTCGATCTTATTAGGTCTGAGTTTTAGTTAGATATTCTATCTCAAGGCCTTAAAATTGAAAGTTAACTATTGGGAATTCCGAATTGTGTCAGACAAATATTAATGGTTTTTTTTTAATTAACCACCTCCTATATAATAAAAGTCTTATTAAGATGTCCTGTCTCAAGCATATTAAATAATAGGCTTTTGTCAATACTAAGAATGATAATGTGAAAATTATCTTTTTCAGGATTATCACTTGAAATCCGGTATACCGATATGGATTGTCGGCTTGATGAGAAGAACTGTTCACGGAGATTTCACATGCGACGCGTCAAGAGGAGTGACCGATGAGTGTTACTGGTAACCATTTGAAAAAGGTCACGGACGGCGTTACGCAGGACTGTCGAACAGTTGGCGGACGCTTTTCACGGCAGAAGATACCACAAATACTCTAATGTTATTGCTCTCAGGATCTGCAGGCACGAGAAAGTTGCCTTGTCGTTTTGGGTCATAACCTAACACAGTTGACCCGACCATCACTTCCCCGTCGGTAAAGGTTACCTCGAGTTTCAAACCAGAAGGGTTCTCTCCTTCAATATACTTTTTTCGTTCATGATACTCGGGATTTCCATAGAAATCCCGAACCCAAAAAATAGCCTTCAGTCGCTTCACAAACACCTCAATCGTCTTGCTGGAGGGGGTGTCTGCTGGGATAAGGTGAAACCAATCCTTATTGGGTGAGAAATTCTGGATGAAGCCTTTGATGACCGTGCCATTCGTATATTTCACAACTACTTTAGTCTGCTCCACTTTTCTCTGTACCCCAAACTAAGATTTAAATAGCATTGCTTCTTTCGGACTAACTGTTATGGAAATTTCTTTATCAATTTAAGTTGATTATGTCAAGCATTATAGGAGATATTGTTGAAACATATTGCTTTGCAATCAGTCAAAGAAAGGATGTCCCTTTAGAAAAAAGATTTTTTGATAAGGGCATCTTAAGAGAATCCTTGTCATTAAAATTGAACCCGGGGTCTCCTCCGCCGATTTTTGCCCGTATCCAACTCACCTAATTCGGTGTGAGGGTAACGAACCGAGATATACGGGATTACGATTAGTTCTGAAAGGGGACCGCTATCTCTTTTTTGTTCAAAGAACTTACTGTTGCCATCTGCGGATATATTTTCTCAAGAAACTTAAAAACGTGAGAGGTGATTTCTTATTGAATGGATGCTAATTGAATGTCGAATATAAAATACCTCACAAAAATGGATGGATTGCCTATAAATGTGATGATTGCTCATTTTTTCTTAGCTCGAGAAAATCGATTGGTTACGAGGGCTTGACTTTGAATCAAGCGGATTTTGATGGCGATCCTATCAATTCATAAGCAATGGCATGTCCTTGGTGATTCCTCTCTGGCCGATGAGAGAAGAACGATAATCTCTATTTAAATAGACTATTTAATAAATTTTCCTATTTCTTATCATCCTCTGCATCAGTTGGTACAAGATTTGCTAGAAATTTCTTAGGGTTAATTTTTTTAATTCCTTCCCCAATAAATTGACAAATTTGTTTAATGAGGTATCCTAAAAATTAGGGGGCTATTCCATCAATCGGGTTAGCCCTTCATGGTTTTTCTAAATCTTTATAGAACTACCTTTTTAGGCTCAAATTCCTGGCCTAATCAACAAAGCGAAACCAATCGAGAGGGAGGATCGATTATGGGAAAAGGACTTGCATTGACCATTGGACTTAACTCAGTCAACCCAAAACATTACGGAGGGTGGTCAGGAGAATTGAACGCTTGCGAGGCGGATGCAGAGGATATGGCTAACATTACAAGAACCAAAAAGTTCAAAGTGAAAACCTTGCTAACGAAAGCGGCCACCCGGAGACAGGTGATAAATCAGATTGCTAAGGCCGCTAAGACGTTGAGGGCGGGGGACATTTTCATGTTGAGCTATTCTGGTCACGGGGGGCAGTTACCGGACCTCAACAGTGATGAACCAGATGCTCAGGATGAGACCTGGTGCCTGTATGACGGTGAACTGCTGGATGACGAACTGTATGCTCAACTTGGAAAATTTTCGGCGGGTGTTCGTATTCTTGTCTTTTCAGATAGTTGCCACAGTGGCACAGTGGTGAAGTTAGCCTACTACCAAGGAACAACAACTGCCCGAGGGTCTGGTCCCAGCATGCAGGGAGTAAAGTATCGTTTCATGCCCCCCGATGTGGCACTTCGCACCTATCGGGCCAACAGGGTTTTTTACGACAAGATATTGAAAAACATGAGGCTGAAAGGGACGGAAAAGGCAGTAAAGGCTTCGGTTTTGTTAATCTCCGGATGCCAGGACAATCAGTTGTCTTCCGATGGTGACTTCAACGGCCTTTTCACCGCTCAGTTGTTGCGGGTATGGAAGAACGGTGCGTTTAAAGGCGACTACAGGAAGTTTCACGCATCGATCGTCCGTCGTATGCCTCCCGATCAAACCCCTAATTACTTTCGCGTTGGACGGACCGATTTGAAATTTGAAGTCCAGAAGCCTTTCACCATTTGAAATGTTGAGAATCTAAGACCAGAGGAGGTTAAATATCATGGCTGATACAATGAAAAAGTTAGGAATGGGTTGGCTGCCAGACTATCCCGATTTTCGGGATTATACGGTAGAGCGGGATAAAGTTTCTAACAGGCTGAAACTGCTAGGGCAAGCGAACTCGGTGAAATCCATGCTTAAAAAGATCGGGATATCAACACAGCGGAAGGTAGACTTACCCTCCTCTGTCGATTTAAGGGAATGGTGTTCCCCCATCGAGAACCAAGGTGAGATCGGTTCGTGCACAGCACATGCCGGCATCGGGATCGTCGAGTATTTCGAGAGGAGGGCCTTTGGTAAACATATTGATGCTTCCAGGCTCTTTCTCTATAAGGTGACGAGGAACCTGTTGAACTGGACAGGAGACACAGGGGCCTTTCTTCGGACAACCATGGAAGCCATGGTGCTCTTCGGTGTCCCGCCTGAAGAATATTGGAATTATGACATTTCTGCTTTTGACAAAGAGCCTAGCGCTTTCCTTTACGCTTTTGCCCAAAGTTATCAGGCGATTTCCTACTATCGTCTCGACCCACCTTTTACGTCTAGGGAGGTCCTGCTCAGCGAGATCAAGAAATCCTTGGCGGGTGGTCTTCCTGCGATGTTCGGGTTTACGGTCTACAGCTCTATTTCACAGGCTGATACAACCGGTAAGATACCCTACCCAACCCCAGGAGAGAAAGTTCTGGGCGGTCACGCCGTTGATGCGGTCGGTTATGATAACAAGATAAAGATTAAGAACATCAATCCGGGAGCCAAAGAAACGATCGGGGCTCTACTGATCAGAAACTCCTGGGGAACAGGCTGGGGGAGCGAAGGCTATGGCTGGTTACCGTACGACTATGTGATGAATGGGTTGGCTATCGACTGGTGGTCACTGCTCAAAAACGAGTGGGTGGACACAGGAATCTTTAGGCTTTAACTGGGAACGCTTGAGACAGGATCTTAGAGCTTCTTGAGATCGATCCTTTGACTGTTGCTGATGACAAGAATTTTCTGGATCAGATCAGGAAAGAGAAGAATCTACCGAGGGTCATCAAGAACTATTTGAAGGGTCTGTGTTGATCCATTCGTTACTGCTTAGATTTGGTTGCGGTTTGGTCCCTGCCTGGGGAAGGAAATGTGTAGAATAATGTTAGAACGGAAGATACTGGAATAAACATTCTTAGCATTGGAGGGTATTTAAATCCATGAACTTCGAAGGGAGGGTCCTATGTTTGGTTCTGCAATCCTTGATGTCGTTATTGGCTTAATTTCTATTTTTTTGTTTTTAAGTCTGATCGGTACAGCCATTAATGAATGGGTATCCGGAATATTGAAAATGAGGGCAAAGAATCTAGAGGAGGGAATCCGCAATATTCTGAATGACCCTGATGGGAAGGGCCTGACCAGGACATTTTATGAGCATCCTTTGGTCAGGAGCCTCACCAAGGGACAAGGAAGGCCTTCCTATATTCCAGCCCGAGTCTTTGCTCTCACCCTATTCGATATTCTTGCATCTGCGGATCCTGAGAAGGGGTCAAACACAGTGAATCAGATTCGGAAAAACCTCGATAAGATACAGAACCAGGCCTTGAAAAAAAACATCCTCATTCAACTGGACGAAGCAGGGGATAACATCCAACAGGCAAGACAGAATGTCGAGAAATGGTTCGATGAAGGGATGGACAGGATTTCGGGGTGGTATAAGAGGAAGATTCAATGGATTACTCTGGGATACGCTCTGCTGATTAGCATATTCTTAAATGTCGATACCATTGCTGTGACGAATGCCCTATACCGTGATTCGACGTTACGCGCCGGTGTGGTTGCGGTAGCCCAAGAGATGGCGAAGCAGCCGATCGGTGAGCCCTCCATGAAAAGGCCCGAAGAAAGCCTAAAAACAATAAAAGGGGAACTCGAGAAAATTAAGCTTCCCATCGGTTGGCCTACTCTCCCAAAAACTGAGATTCCCCCTGAAATGACTTTTTTTGAGTGGATCGTTAGAATTTGCGGGTGGATCATCACGGCCTTTGCAGTGACACTGGGGGCTCCGTTCTGGTTTGATCTCCTTAACAAATTTATCAATATCCGCTCGGCAGGTACGAAACCAAAAGGATCTGATGAAAAGGAAACAGAAGGATCGCCATAAAAAGCCTTAAGGGATATTGTCCATTCCTAAACGGCTTAGGGACGCCGATTGATTGCCAGGCTGCTTTGAGTTGGAGAGGAGGAGAGGATCATGAAATTGGATATGCACTTTCATGTGGTTGGGAGGGGGAAGGACATCGGTCAGGTGGATGAAAACGTATTCTTCTATCCGGAAGACAATAATCTCCTTTTGACACGAGTTCTCTATAAGCTGGTGGAGAAAAACTTGGAGAAGCTCGGGGCAGATTTAGACCAAAGCGGGACGATCGATACTGACGAGTACTTCAACTTGGCTTATCAATTTCTCAAAACATCTAAAGAGATCGATGGGGTTGTTCTACTGGCCCTCGATGCACTTTACGACCCAGAGTCTGGCACGCTCGATGAGAAGAGAACCGATCTTTGGGTTTCAAACAAATTCTTAGGCAAGAAGGTAAGAGAATTGAATGACAAACTGATGAAGGAAAAAGGTCCAAAAATAGGAAAGAAGAGATTTTTCTGGGGTGCCTCCGTGAGCCCAAACCGCAATGACTGGAGAGAGGAGATGGAGTTCATCATGAAAGATCCGAATGCGGTCCTTATGAAATTGATCCCCTCTGTGCAGCACATCAATCTTCGGGATCCCAAGCACAAAAGCTATTATGATTCCCTGGCTGAATGTCAAATGCCTTTGCTCTGTCATGTAGGGCCGGAATATTCTTTCCCTGAAGGGATACGGGAAGGGCGCCTCGACGATTTCAGAGGCCTTGACAGACCCTTGGAGAGCGGAGTCGCGGTGATTGCTGCGCACTGTGCGACTCCGGTATTTCCAATAGATAAGAATGAAATGAAGGAATTCTATTCCTTCATGGAACACGCAAACTCAGGGAATAAGATTCAACTTTGGGGAGATACCTCTGCCTTTTCATTATTAACCCGTATTCCGATCTTGAAGGAAATACTGGGGACGTTTCCTCGCGAGTGGCTTATTCACGGTTCAGATTTTCCAATACCCATTGACGGATGGGTACATCTCCCAGTGTTTACCCATGACGTTACGATGAAGGAGTATAAACAGATAAGAAAGACCCAGAATCTTCTGGACAGAGATGTGCGAATCAAGAGAGCTCATGGATTTTCGGACTCTATCCTTGAGAATGCCGAAAAAGTACTTCGTCTGCCTCAGGGGTGGAGCCCCACGGGTTAAACCCCGTGCCTGCACGCCGAACTGCTGGAACACACAGGCGTGGGTCCTCCACGTGCTTCGGCGGGCGCAGGCGGAACCCTCCGAAGCACACCCTACTACGCTCCTTTGGAGCTTCGAAGGGTACCCTCCCTGCATATATCCACGGTCTAAAGACGCCTGGATTTCTGCGTAGGAGGTTAAACAAACTGAAAAGGAGGATGGTGAATGCCCACTGGACGCAAAAAAACAAAAAAGGTTGGTCTCCGCTTTTCAGAGACCATGTCAGGGTATCTGGCCGAAGGAGTAGAGAATTTTGAAGAAGGAGAAAAAAGGGGCCAGGAACAGGGAAACACTCTCTTTTTTGAGGTCGCTATTGAGATCGAGAGCGTTTCCGACTTTGTTAAACTGTCTGGTCAAGAAGCTAAGATGAGCGGGACTGTCTCCTATAAACCGTTTGGACAGGGGCTGCCCATCCAAGACGGGGTATTCACGCTCTTCAAGCCGGATCCAGCCAGCGGAACGAGACAGATGACCTATGCCTTCTGGTTCACCGGTCCTGATGGAGCCGACTACTCCCTTTATGGTTATAAAGTGATCCACGATGATCCTGGGATCGATGTCTTAGAGGATATGACAAGACTTTTTACCCGACTCTATCGAGGGAGAAGAAGAGATGGAACACCTGTTGGCTCAGGAATATTGCATTTCAAAATGCTCGACCTGCCCTCCATGCTCTCTTCTTTTGAAGTCACGAACACCGTTTCCCCTATCACGAAAATCCGAACGATTTCTACATTTTTTCAATTCTGTTACGGTGCCATATCAGGAACGTACCTTCCGGGTTTCATCTATGATACCAAATATGAGAATCTCGTTTTGCAAGGAAAAGTCGTTTCAGAGGGTGGCACGATCAAAAACTTTTTCTTCTTTTCTGGTATGCATGACAAGGATTTTCCGTGGGGTGACGGGGAGGTCTTCTGGGATATTGGTCTCATCATTGAGAAGGGTGACGGAAGTTGGGACAGATATGGATTGACAGACCGCGTTATCAAAGAGCTCGAACTGGATGTGGAGAAGGGGGTTTATCGATATGAGGGGCCTCTCTACCAGTTGACAGAAGGATATCGGGTGTCAAAGGCAGATCTCGAAAAATCTTCCCTCCCTCGCCATTTGCGCCAGAGGCATGTAAAAATAGAGATCCGTTTCAAAGGCAAGCCATATCCTACGGTGGATGTTCCTTTTCCCACCGTTCCCAATTTCGAAAAACTCATTCCCCGTCCATCTCTGAAGAAGGTGAAAGAGCTCCTTCGCAGTCTGGGTAGCCTTGGTCTCCATGCTACGCCTCACCGAGTTCACGTATCTGAGGGGCATATGATGCTTCAGGACGACTCAAAGAAGGAAACATATACTTTCAAGACAGATCAGACCATGGGAGAGGCGGAGATTTCAACTTTCAGGAACATTCGATGGCCGACGCTGTACTACAACTATTTCTGTGCCCTCGATCCAGGGTCGGAAAATATCTATGTCAAGATCCGTTCTGATGTATTTCGAAAGAACCGGACGGACATACTGAAGAATAAAATGGAGCAACTCCTTGGAAGGATTATCAGCCATACGGTCTCTTTGGATTTGGATATCAGGGGTGACGATTGGAGGGTATTGACCGAGGATGGGGCGATCTCTTTCAAGATGGTGGATGAGAATCTCCTTGAAATCAATAATGACCACTTTCCGACAGGTACCTTTCAACGGCGGGTTGTGGCCATGGCCGATTCCAAGGGAAAACTGTTCTATGCCTTAGAGGAAGATATGGATCCTCATCTCTTAAGGAGTATCCATTCGGACAAGGTTGCCAGAGTCGTTGCCATCAAAGACAGCGATAAATTCACTGCCCTGAGGAGCGTGCTTGAAGGGACCGACTTTTTTCCCAGGCTCGATAGGGCCCAAGAAGGTTCAGGAAAGAAGAAAGAGGATTTCGCCATCATCGTCAAGCCGAACTTCATGTTCATGTATTCCACCTTGGATCGGACGACCTACACCGATCCGGAGTTGGTAGAATACCTTATCGACCGCATGTTCGAACGGGGTTACCGGAACCTGGCGGTCGGAGAGGCGAGGAGCACTTATGGCACGTTTTTCACCAATCGTGAAGTGAAAACAGTAGCGGAATTTATTGGATTAAAAGGAAGAAATTATCGAATCATCGATCTTTCGGAGGATCTCGAAGAGTTTCAATATTCAGGGAAACTGGGCAGACACTATGTGAATCGGGAGTGGAAGAATGCCGATTTCCGGATTTCCTTCGCCAAGAATAAGACACATGTCTATACCTACTATACCTTGACGATCAAGAACATTTACGGCGCATTGCCGATGGAGAATAAATTTCTCGAGTACCATCATGAACGGGACATCTTTTCGACGACGATTGAATTTATCAAGCATTTTCCGATCCATTTTGGTTTTATTGATGCGCACCTAAGCGCGGATGGGCCATTCGGAATTTTCGCTGACAAAGATCCAAATAAGACGGAGACCATTATCGGCAGCGAGGATATCGTCGCAGCCGATTGGATCGGCGCTGAAAAAATGGGCCTGGACCCCATGATCAGCGACTACATGAAGCAGGCCGTGGAGGCTTTTGGCAAACCAGAGATTGAACTCATGGGGGACGGGACGATTTATCCGGATTGGGAGAATGTCCCCGATGTATTTCCGCCCTTCCTTTTTGGAGGCATTGACAAGTACTACTATTTCGGCAACTTGTTTTACTCGGTCTTTTCTTATATGGACCCTAAATTCCAGTACAAAGACCCGAGCCTCGCGAAGAGATTTCTTCGAATGCTTACAGATCCCATCACGGATCTCTTTTTCCAGAAAACAAAAAAGGGGATTTTCGATCCGGAGCTCAATCGAACACTCTATGAACTCTTTAACCAATAGTATGAGATCAACTGCAAGGGTCGCTCTTTCTTAAGACCCATCCCTGTAGGGGAGGGGAGGTGAAATAAAAGGGAGAAGATATGTCAGTGGCGAGCCGTCTATCCGAGGTGTTTGAATCGTCTGAATCTGAAAAGGTACCATCTAATGATTCGTCAAAATTCATCCTCTTTAGTGATTGTCATCGGGGGACAACAGTTGGACAGATGACTTTGCACATAATCAGGATATCTTTTTCCATGCGTTAAATCTCTACTACGTTCGTCAATAGGGAAATCTTGGATAGGCCTAGGAGATTGCAAGATTTCTCATGGACTATTTGCAAATCGACTTTCGTAAAAAAGCATTGGTCAAAGGAGGCTCTTATAAAGATTCATCATTATTTTGAAGAAAGGAGGGATGTAGCATGCCTAGTGTAATCCTTTCCTTGGCTATGTTTGTCTTAGTCATCGTAGCGATGATCATTCTCCGTGTGAAGGTTGGTGAGAAGTTTGAGATCAAATATACTGACATCATCCTTGCCGTTATACCGATCGTCCTTTGGTTGCTATTAACAGGAAAGATACCAAAACTAAAATTAGGAGAGCTTGAGATAGAAATGGCTTTTAAAGAGGCGTCCAAAACCAAAATTGCGCAACAGATTACCCCCTTAAGACTTCCCGTAGAACCTGTTCGAATGGACCCCAAGCGAGGAGTGGGAGAAATTCCTCGATTGATAAAGGATAAGACGGAGGCTCTATTTTTCCAGTTAGGCCATGGTGGGTATTATGGGCCTGCCATTGAAGAGTATCTTAGAAAACTGTCTGAACACCCATTCTTTAAGTATATTATTATTAGCGGCAGAGAAGGAACGTTTACCGGTTTGGCAGATGGTCGGGAACTCAACTCGATTTTTATGTTTCGCGGAGCAGATTTTAACGCGAATGATTTTGCCCGATGGCTGAACTCATCTGACACGGCTTCTTTATCAAGGTTACCCGGATATATTTCAGCCAGTGATGCTATTCGGAAAGATGCTGATAAACAAACTGCCCTTGAACGGATGGAGGCTCTCGATAGCGACACACTGCCCGTGATGGATGAACAGGGTAAGTTCGCTGGAATCGTGGATCGGTCACGCTTGACAGCGAGTCTGATCATTGATGTGGCTAATAAAGTTAAGTAAGAGCCTATGAGAGGGGAGAACCGAAAGGGACCCTAAAAGATCGGATCTAAGGGAGAGGAAAGCCATGAAAGTATTTTTGAGTGATCTCCATTTAGGCGATGGAAAGGAAAGAGACGATTTTCAGTTTCACCGGGAGTTTGATGACTTGGTGCGGAGGTTGTCTGGAGAATTCAAGAAGATTGAAATGATCCTATTAGGAGACATCTTCGATTTGATCCGGACGCAGAAATACTATGAATTTGAGGGATTACCTCATCCTGAAGTGAAGTTAAGGGTCATGGGCGACATTGTAGAGCAGCATGTTCCCTTCTTCGAGACACTCAGGTATTTCACAGATAGAAAAGGCCGTCAATTGAGATATGTGATAGGAAACCATGATTTTGGTGCTTATCTTGATCCAAGACTCCTGGAGATAATCCGTGAAAAGTTTGGGCTCGTCCTCCCTATGCAAACCTACTATCGTGAAGAATCTTTGGGGATCTGGGCCGAGCATGGTCACCGATACGATATTATTAATAATACTTTCAACAACGATGGAACCCCCATCCCGTACTGTCTTGGAGATAAAATTGTCGTGGAAATTGTTGATAAGTTTTATGAGAATGTGAGAAAAGAGCAAGAAGAGTTGGGAATAGATCCAGCCATCATAAACGATCTTGATAACGTAAGACCTCAATCGGTGATTGGGAATTGGTTAGACTCGATAGACGAAGAGGGCCGTTTAAGACAAACCTATAACGAAACAATAACAAGTTTTCTGCTTAGTAATGCAGGCGAAGTTGGAAATTTTGTTCTAGATTTTCTACAGGGGAAATATCAGCCTGATCTAGTGAAGGCAGCCAGGGATTTGGCTAAGCATAGGGTCGGGAAATACATTATTTTCGGGCACACCCACGATGCACTGGAGAAGGCTCTGGGTAAAGGTATTAAGCACCTGAATAGCGGAACGTGGAGGAAATTTCTAGAACCGAAGGGTCGCCCGTCTACGAGAATGCGAACAGTTCCCTCATATACCGAGGGCGGGACACAGTTCTATACCCAGGAGCCCTATTATTATTACAAGTTCAAGCCTAGTCCCAGCCTGAGTTACGTTCTGTTTTACGAAAAAGGAGAGGGGAAGGTCGGACCTCGTTTGAAGCACCAAAAACACGAGAGCGAGTGAATTTCACTTTCTTTTTACAAACTGGTAAAGTCTCTTTCAAAAAGAGGCCATGGATTAACATCCTTTAACGTTCTAGGTGAAGAGAGGACGGACAATGGTGTGGAGATGAAGGGATACCCCATTTTCGCAAAGAGGGAGGGGTATTTTTTATTAAGTTCATGGGAAGCAAGTCAAGAGGGTGTGGAATGTAGATCTTAACAGAGGAAGAAAAAGATCATATTATTATAGAAAAAGTTAATTTTGAATTTGAGGCTATTTGATAAAGTTGATTTACATTTCAAGGTCTGACATGTTTTCCTCTGGGTCGTGCGGGGCTCCGCCAGGTTTCTTAGGAAAGGAGACGTAAATGAGGACGTTGTCGAAATTAAGCATAAGTGTTGGCACAAGACTTGATCATGACCGAAAGTCGTCAGTCAAGGAAGTCCGACTGAAATGGCCAGGTGCCTTACTAACTGGGTTTTTGATTTCGATAGCATTGTGCGGGACTGGACTATGCAATGAGGGAGATAAGCGTTCTTACGTAATAGGAGGAGGAGAGCACGAGGCGACTTTGGTCCCGGATCTTAAAGGAACCGCTGCGGATGAGGATTTACTTTTTCCCTTGCAGGTTATTCTCAAAAAAATCGACAAGAAAGATCATTGTGTGCGCAATGGCCAGATAATATATCCATATTATGGCAAGAAGGGACTCAACAAAGTCCCTGTGAAAATCTCGCTGAAAAAAGGCTTTAGTCCGCCTTCCAAAGCAGGCGAGAGAGAAATCTCAAAGGGGAAAGCCTCTGTTATTAGTCCCGTCACCAGGAATGTGATCGAGATTAACGCCGAAATCGTCAAAGAAGATGAGTTTAGAGCTTTCAAGGAAGAACTTCCCGAAGCAAAAAGAGATGAAGTGGATAAGGGATTGAGTCCGAGGAAGCACTGGATTAGCTTTATCATGGAGGATCCGGAGAAACCAGCTACCTGCATGGAGGTGATTATTTTACATAAAGGTTTCGCACCTAAGAAATAAAGGCTTCTTTTGCACGCTGTATGTTTGGAAATTATTTAGTAGTTATTTCATCCCCATGTTAAAGTGCGGTTTTGAAAAATCGTAAAGACTAAAACAGTGTCTGATGAAGTGACTGAAATGGAGGAGTTCAGGATGAGTAGGGCTGTAGAATGGAAGAAAGTCTCCTTAAAGACCATAAAAGATTGGTGTCAAAAGTTTACAAGCATAGAAATTACGACAATGCTTAAACTTTTTGTGATTATTTTCCTAATTTATTATGTCGTTGAAGGTTTTGGGAAATCAGTTTTCACGGAGTTCAGGATTCCAAAACAGGTAGATAAAGATTTTCCTGGAGTAGAGGGGCAAATTCTGACACACCAGTTAATGGGGGAGATTCTGAATATTAGAACAGTACAGGAATCTGCCAGAAGTCTTAATATCAACTTGGTGAGAGACGTTCCATTTTTGAGTGTTGCTGGCGACCCTTTGAGGGTTGATCTGTCAGCTCGGATTAACAGTGACTATAAAGAAATAATTGCTAACATCGGTACCTTTGAGTGGGGGCCACTGCGAATCCCTGCGGGATTGCTTTTACGCCCATTTCAGAAATTGATTCGGCAAAAGGCCATCCAGCTAAACCTTACAGGGCTAAAAGGTAACTACACGCTTACTGCTATCTCAGACGGCGGAGGCCTATGGCAGGTAACACAAAAAGACTTGGGGATAATGGAAACTACAGACAAGAGCTCATCAGAAAGCCTTTTTCGCTTAATCAGGGCTTTGGCTTACAAGATTGCCTTCTCAGATGGTCTTGGCTATCAATCCCAGGAGCGCTGGAGATCCTTCTACCATTACCATCAGGGTGTCTGCAGACTCTTAGATTATTACTTAGAGGGGAGATTATCTGCAAAAGACAGGTATACTTTAATTGAAGGAGCGGTGAAGAACTTTGGGAAGGCGTATTCTTTCAACTCGAGTGACAAAAGGTCACTCTACAACTTGATTTTGGCATCACTTGTGCAATCCACCGATATGCAAGTGATGGATAGAATCCAGCGATATCAAGACCTGCTGCCAAAAATGAAAAACCTTTATGAGACAGATTCGTCCTTGCGGGCCTCTGTGACGAACCTTTTTGTAGTCACGTATATTATGTTGGGTGAGACATACCTGGAGGCGTGGAAACCTTCAGAGGCGATCCAGACTTATGAAAGCGTTCTGGAACTTAGTGATGTTAGTCCGGACATAAAAGCATATATTCACAATAACATTGGGTTTGCGTACAGGCTGTTGGGTAAGCTGGAGATGGCGATTCATCATTACAACAAATCTTTAACTTACAATTCATCCTACGCCCGTGCCTACGTAAATCTCGGCATCTCAATGATGAGCAAGGGAGATTTCACTGGTGCCGAGCGTTACTACGCAGAAGCAATTGAGAAGCGTCCAGATTTCCTACCGAGTTATTATAATCTCGGAAAACTCTACTTTGACATGGAGGCAGATGGAGCACTGGAGAGAGTCGACCAGGATTGTAGAAAGTGCTTGCAAGGACAAGCGTTAGCTGCCCTGGAAAAGTATGCCTCTACACTTCAGAAGCAGGGGATTACCAGGAATTTTTCGAACGAAGAAAAGGAGGGGTTGAATCTTGCAAACGGGTGGTTACAGGTTATTGGGCGTGCAGGTTTGAGACCGGAGGGAATCCATAGAGTCCCTCCGTATGGCCGGTGTTTAAAAAAGAATGACGGCGGGTAAGAGATAAGGGGGCTACCCAATCGATCTGGCGGATTTGGTGAGCAAGTATATCGGCGAGACGGAAAAAAACCTGTATCGTCTAATGGGTACCGCCGAACAAAGTAAGGGCATCCTTTTCTTTGATGAGGCCGATGCCCTCTTCGGGAAGCGAACTGAAGTAAAGGACAGCCACGACCGCTACACTAACATCGAAATCTACTATGCGCTCCAACGGGTGGAGGATGACATGGGGTTGGAAATCCTCTCGACCAATAGAAGGTCTTTACTCGACCAGGCATTCATATATGGCCCAAGTTTTCAGGTGGGGTTTCTGTTCACCGACGCCCATGATCGTAAGAGAATCTGGTAGAAAACCTCTCCACAAAAGGACGTGATGGCCATCTTTACGGGAGAGCTCCTCGACCGAAGAGTAGCTTCAGGACTTCAAATACAATTGCATAGATACAAAAACGCAGAGCGGCGTGTCGCATACTTTGCAATTAATTTCAAATGCGAGGGAGAAGAGGGATAGGCATGCCCGAATATTTATCCCCCGGTATTTACGTTGACTCAGAAAGGAGATCGAAATGTTACGGTATATTTTGGTTATGTTGACTATTGCAGCAATTTGCAGTGGATGTTCTACACTGTCTAAAAAGGGTGCATTGGAACAGGTGGCGAAGGACTGGTCGATGACCATCCGGGCAAGCCAAATCATCCCTGTTTATCCACTGACAGAGGATTTGCTACCTGGGGACATCTTCCTGGTGCAAGTTCCTATTGATAGGCAACAGGAAATTTACAAGCAGAAAGGGTTTTTGCCCCTGGATAACATGATCTGTCGAGTAGACCCGCAGGGCTATAAAGATTTCTATAGGAATTCGTTTTTCACAGGAAGTGATCTGATCCTTCCCAAAGATTGGCTTACAACAAGTCCGGTTTGGTCTTTAGCACCGACCGCGAAGTTTCCCACCTACTCTTTCTCGGTCAAGCGGGGTGGTGGCTTCAATTTGGCTGTACCAGTGCAAGGGGTACCCATTGGTTTAAGTCTCTTGGGAGGAGATGCTGCCTACGGTTCAATCGTGATCGCGGATGCCAAGACTTATGGCGTTGACGTTATTTCATTGGAAAAAGATGTTCGCGATTGGGCACGAAAAAATCAAAATTTCCTTGCTAATTTTTCACCCAGTGAAGAGAAACAGAATTACCTCCGTGTTGTGAGCAGGGTCTACCTAACCGGTAAACTGAACATCTCAATTCAGTCAGGCCGGTCGGTCAGTGCTGGTGTATCGGCAGGTGCTTCCAAACCTGTGAACCTCGTTGCGCCGGGTGTTGGCCCAGATGCCGAGAAAAATACAATGGAGACTTATACGAAGAATTTGGACAAACTCAACGGAATGCTCGAAGAGGCCCTGAAGAAAATTAAAATTAGTGATAAGGTTGATCAATTGATGCCTGGTGGAACCGTAAAGGTGGTGGCTGCCTCCTCTAACGCTATTTCGCTCGACGAAACATTTCTTCGACCTGTCGTCATTGGATACCTTGGCTTTGACATGCAGATTAGGTCAGGAGGAGAACTGGGGCCACCTATTCCTACTCATGCCATCCTCTCAAGGGAGGTGAAGTACCCAAACCTCTCTTTTGTCTCAAGTGCAGACCTGCACAGGGCTTATTCAACTCTTAAAAGGAAAGATGGGGATACAGAGGCCAAGCGATTGGTAGGCGAATTAGATAAACTTGCTACCCATCTTCCAGAAAAATATCCCTGTAATATTTATGGATTTGTTGATGAAAAGGGAACTCTTGGAGTTTTGTATAATCGTGACAAGGAGATTTCAGAAAAAACTCGAGATTTCTCAACCGTCACTGCCTATAGGGCAAAGCTGGTCAGATCCATTGAGGTGTTAAAGGAGGCAGTTGCTAATAAGATAGAAATGGGACTCCAGGAACATCTCAAATGTAATGAAGATGCATTAATGGCAGTAAATGGAGGTTTGAATGAGCATTTCCCGTTGCTGAGGCAAGCCATCGATTATGCGAATAAACTAAGATATGGAGGGTAATTTCATGCCAACTAAAAAAAAGCTTCCCGAAAAAACATGGTTTATAAGTGATCCGCGAAGGATCGATTCGGATTCAGATAGAAACTCCCAACTTGCGGAGTTATTAGAGGGCGAATGGAATGATCTCTCGATTGTTGGAATCGATCGTATCGAAATCGGCTCCGCCAAAGGCTGGAAGGTTACGTACCGGGAGTAGTGAATCATAGGATTGGACGAGTCTATCACTCCGATAGTATGAAATCGTTGCAATACTATAATGAAGTCACTGGTACCTGCCCTTGAAATTTGACAGAAGATTTTATTGAAGTGTGGAGCGAATACAGGATCAAGTCTTTAATGTTGGCGGAATTTGGTGAAAAAGATGAACGCTAAGAAAATAGACTCGACCTCTGCTGCGACTTAGTTGACAGCATGACCGCCGTTAAGAAGAGAGAAAAATAGGACACATAGGAAAGAGACGAGACAAATAGATCCAAAGTGGCGGCCCACGATAAGCGGGTGATTTCTTATTTCAGGGAGGGCAAGATGAGTCCGTTGGAGAGATTTTTGTTCACGATGACGGTCATGTTTTCAGGTTTCACCTATCCACTTATTTGTGGGATCTACTTTAAAACTCTTCTGCGAAAGCGCTATGAGATTCAGAAGCTCCTGCAGGGCAGATTTATGGAAAAATACACGCAGGCATATGGTGGGATCAGTGTCGACGATCTTTTTAATATGTATCACAACTGGAAAGACTATCTATTCCCTGTAGTGCTTAACGCATCCGTCGTTTCATGTGTTACAGCTGCACTCATGTTAAAAGTGAGTGATCATATAACATTAGGATCAAGTCCGCTTTCATTATTTACGAAACTTCCTTACTCTGCAGCCGCCGGTTTTATTGGAGCATATATCTTTTCACACTATGACATGATCAGGCGGTTTTCAACAATGGATCTAACATCGACGATCATTTATCGATTATGGTTGAGATTACTCGTTGGAGGTATGCTCGGTTATCTGGTTGGGTTTTTCCTCCAGCCGCAATTTCAAATGATAACGGCTTTTTGTCTTGGCGCTTTTCCTGTCAATAAATTGCGCGATTTAATGAAGCAGATGGTTCAGAAAAAAATGGGTGTATCCCAGGAGACTGCCATGGCTGAAAAGCCGAATTTGTATAAACTCCAGGGTTTTACTGAAGAGATGATCGATCGACTGGAAGAAGAAGGTATAAGGACGACGCAACACTTAGCTTTCGCAAACCCCGTATTATTATTGCTAAAGACTAATCTTCAGTGGACGGTGATACTCGACATGATTGGTCAAGCTATTCTCTACATCTTCATTGGGGACAAAGTCGAAGAACATCGACCTCTTGGTATTCGATCCGCAATCGATTTTGCAAAAGTCCATTACTTAATGAGTGATCCGGATGAGAATAAACGTGAAGTAGGAGGACAGCTGGCTGATCTCATAGGGACAAAACTTGGTCAAGATCGGATCGGGACCTACAATCTGATTCAAAGCGTAAGTGAAAATCCCCAGGCCAGGTTTATTTGTGAGTTGTGGCAAGAGACTTGCGAAGAGGTCAGAATTTATAAGCCACGTTAATAATAATGTGGGGCTGAAGTTGCATCTTCAATTGTGAATTTCTCTTTTCAAACTACAGTAAATGGTGCCTGGCCTTGAAATTTGACAGAAGATTTTATTGAAGTGTGGAGCGAATACAGGATCAAGTCTTTAATGTTGGCGGAATTTGGTGAAAAAGGTAGCGACCCAGATCAAATAAAACATCTTATTATCGATCCTTGATGCCAGACTTCAGGATTATTAAAGGATCCGGAGGGGATCATGTCTCTATCGGATGAATTTAACATTGTTATCATAAGTGATTTGCACCTCAGTGAAGGGCGTAATCCAGTCACAAAGAAGTTCAATCTGAATGAGGACTTTTTCTTTGATGAGGAATTTGACCGATTTCTCATTTATCTGGAAAATGAATCTCAACGCAGGGGCAGAAAATATCGTCTCATCATCGCAGGTGACATGGTTGATTTCCTGCAAATCACCGGACTGCCAGAGCGTACGGAGTTTGAATTGAGGAGAAGTGAAGCAGAATATGGCCTTGGCACACATCCTGACAAGACGATCTGGAAAATGAAGGCCATGATGGATGGACACTGGATTTTTTTTAAGGGTCTGGGCAGGTTTATCTGTACGGGGAACAAATGTACAATTATGACAGGCAATCACGACATCGAATGGACCGTTCCTCAGGTTCAGATGGCATTCCGGGAAGAGATGAAAAAGTATCTTTCCAAAGAGGTTGCCAATAAGGAGGAGGTTGTTGCGAGTCGAATAGAGTTCTGCCCTTGGTTCTATTATGAGCCCGGTCTGATCTGGGTCGAGCACGGTAACCAGTATGACGGGATCAATTCGTTTGATTATTTTCTGTTTCCGTATCTCCCGAACAGTAAGGAACTAATGCTTCCTGGTGGCTCATTTTTCGTCCGTTATCTCTTTAACAAGGTTGAGCAGATCGATCCGTTCGCAGACAATATCAAGCCCGTGTCGCGCTATCTGAAGAAATATTTGTTTAAACTTTTGTTTTCCTGGAGTGTGTTAAGACATCTCGGCAATTTCTTAAAGATATTGGGCAAGATCAGGAAATTCAAGACGGAGGAGATTGCGTTTTTATCTCAGAAAAATGAGGAGGAGACCGAAAGGGAGGCCAGGCGATTTGGAATAGAGATAGAGAACCTGAAAGCGATAAGACATCATTGGGTTCCGAGTTTTATTTATAACATGGGTAGGCTTGGGAACCTTATAAAGTTCTTTACGTATAAAACCGAGGATATTTATGAGGAAAAGGCCTCGATGATTCAGAGACAACTTGGCGTGAAATACGTTGTGTTTGGACACACCCATGAGGTTGATCTTCATCTCTTGACCGCAAATGGAAAAGCAGAATATTCAAATTCGGGTACCTGGACAAAGATATTCAGCAACAGCCCAGCCGAGAGGTTACTTCATGAGGAGCATGAATCAGTATTTGTGCAGATGTTAAAAGATGAGGCCAACAAACTGGAGTTGTTGAAATGGCGGGATGATATTGGCCTGGGGGAACGGGTAAAACTTTTTGATTACATATAATATGACGCGTTTGAAGAATTGAGTTTTCTGTAACGAAAGATGCCTGGTCTTGAAATTTGACAGAAGATTTTGTTGACTTATGGAGCGAATCAAGTCTTCAATGTTAGTGGAATTTGGTGGAAAAGGTGAACGCTAAGAGAATAGACTTGGCCCCATGCTTCAAGTAGAAGGACGGGAGAATAGAGGTAATCACATCAACCCAAAAGTCCGCACCATGTGCCTCCCTAACGCAGTCAGGGTAGGCGGGGGCAGGATCTTCATTCATGGAGTTTCAAGATGAAACTAAAAGATCTCATTCCCACCTCAGAGCAGTTAGAATTCGTTCAAGGAATTGAAAAAAAGCTCCTCCAACGAAAAAGGACGGGAGTAATCGTCGGTGGAGTTGTCTCCATAGCAGGTGGGATTATCCAAATCCTGATCAATACGGTGGGTGGATTCGAGCTCAGCAAAACCGTCGAATATTTGGGTAATTTCATCATATTCATTTCATATGTCTTTGTAGGGAAATGGGACAAACTGAAGGATTACCAGCCTTCTTACGAATTGGCTGGCATCTTTATTTTAGGGTTAGGTCTCCTGGTCTATTTTCTACTCAAAAGGACAAGCTTCTTGCTGAAAGAATCTGAAGAGCCTTTTCGTTACACTTTTTGGGTCGAGCCTTTTAAGCGTGTCAAGAAAGATTCTGATAAACCATTTGAAATTGAAAGCCACGACAGATTCCATGAAGGCGATGAAAGAATTAAGAATCTGCTTCATCATGACCTCGCGGAGAGGCTCAATGCCCGGATCGGGAGGCTTTCATTACTTGACGAGAGCTCTGTCGACTCAAGTCGGATGGGTAAGGAGGCCGAGACATCCGGCAAAGATTTCTTAATCTCACATATACATATCAGCGGTCACTACACCATACGAAAGGAGAAAGATGACGAAGAGGAAGTGCTGATCGTCCAGGTGATGCCCCAAATCCGAATTGGTCCTTCTGGAACACCCGCGACCTTAGCTTCCCCGGTGAGGTATCCTCTGAAGAAGAACGACAATAAATATGTGTTGGGTACCGAAGCCTATTACAAGGTTGTTGAACGGGTCTATTCCAGCATCGCCACGGAGACTTATCAGAGAATTCGGTCCGATATTGAGGGAAAAGTTAACCTCTTCCCAACTTCCTACCTTCGTGCGGTTGCCCTCTTCTATGAGGCCGAGGATTTTGCGAGATCCAATACAATTGATGCGTATGACCAAGCCATCGATCTCTACAAGGAATCGCTCCGATATTTCAACCTCACCGAAGTGAAAAGCGCATCAAGAGTCCTGCTGAGGCTTCCCATGCTGTGGGGTTGGGAAGTCAACTTTCAGCATGTGAAGGCAAGAGTTCAGATCGGGTATGCAAAATGTCTGAATTACCGAAGGCAGATCTCCGCTCTCTCAGGAAGATACAGGAATCCCTTATTCGAGATTCGCAGCACTCTCAAGGAGGTAATTCGTAATTTACTTTTGTTGCAAGGTAAGATCTGTGGGGAGCGAGAAAGCCTATTGTCCGAAGAAGATAGAGCCGATGAACAGGAGCGACAAAAGATTAAGAAAAGAAATCGCCTGCATACCTCTCTAGCTTTTCTTACATTTCCTAAGGATTCCTGGCTAAGAAATCTTCTTTGGAGATCGAATCAATTGCTCTTTGGAAGGCAAAACCGATTGCTTTTTGATGCCTATATCGTATCTGCCCTGACCCATTATCAACTCGATGCTTTCCAAAAGGCGAGGGATTTTCTCGATAACGCCAAGGCGGTAAACCCCCAACTCAGTGAGGTGAATGCCCTTTACTTACTCACTGCGGGGGCCATCGAGCCGGATATTGGGAAGGCCATCCCTCTATTCCGACGAGCAACTGAGATGGCGCCCAATTTTCAAATCGCCCAGTACCTTTTGGCCTACTATTCTGAGATGCGATTTAGGGTGCAAAATGAAATCGTGAAGGAGAGGGCAAAGAGCGTTATAGAAGAATATGACAAAGTATTGGATATCAATCCCGGAAATATTGCAGCCTTAGTAGCTCAAGGTTATCTGCGATGGCTGGTTGGAGATTTAAAGGAGGCAAAGCAAAAATTCGATGCCGGTCGGGATGTGAAGGCGATGGTACGACAAACCTTCATCGGCGAGTTGAATTATGGCCTTGCAAGAATCGCTGCAGAAGAAGGAGATTTCAACGAGAGCTATGATCTGTTCAATGAAGCGATCTCGGCTGACCCCGGTGTCGGGGCTTATTCCGTCGTGGCAGGGAAATTCGTGGTCGCATCGTATTACGACTATATCAATTCTGCCATGTTGGACAGGTATGGCTCATTCAAGAAAGGGGTTGAGGAGAAAATTAGTCAATTACAGAAAAGTGACGATGAGAGATGGAAGGATGAGAAGGGCAATGAATTTTCTAAGAAAACAGTAAATGTGGTTTACAGCTTTGTATTGAATGATTATGGCAACGCATGCTTGAATTGCTTTATTCGCTTTGGGGATCAAGATCAACTGGATAACGCTATAAAGACCTATGAGCAGGCGAGAGAGAAAGATTCACAGAATATGTGTGTGGCTTATAATTTACACAAAGCCTATGCATTGCGCAATAAAGAGGGAGACCGAGATAAGAGCATAGAGCTACTGACATGGATTAATAAATATGGACCTATTTGGCCTGTAGCTGTCATTGCGCTAGCTCGGTCCCTTTTGATGGAGGGAAAGGGTGAGATTCGAAAGATCTTATTAAAAATAAAGGAAGAGATTAGGAAATTAGTGATGGCTCAGACGAGGTTGGAGGAGGCTGAAGGCCTTCCCCCCAGCAAGACAGAGATCAAGGCGGTTTCTCAAGGGAAGCCAAGAGAAATTTCTGTGGGGATCAGAAGCATTTCAGAAGGCTCACCTGAGATTTCAGGATTAGAAACAGAGGTTCAAAAGCGCACGGAGAATGCGCAGGATCTGTTTAAGGATGGAAAAGATGAATCAGAAGAATACATCAGAAATGTCCTACCAGAGGTAAGAAAAATTATTAAACGCACCAAATTGTCGACGATCTACGAAGGGTTTGATTTCAATATTGACGGAGAAGGCATTAGAGGTTTTCTTTCAAAGAAAATAGAGAGAGAGAGGTTGGATGAGAATGACGTGGAAGCATTGCGGGTTTGGGCTGAAGTGTTATCAAGCAACTATCATAGCAAAAATGGAAGTGCCCAATCGGCAACGGAGGAGCTCTGCAACTATATCCAAGAAAATTATTACCCTGATAATTTCGATGTGAACTTGATTCTTCAAGACATGTATCAATACAAGATCAGTTTGTCCGAAATAGAGATGGAATTGGAGAAGATAGACCGTAGAAAAGAGATAGAAGAATTCAGTAGAAAAATAAAGAGCACTGCAACTATCATAAAACAGATCATCGAAAAATGGCTTGACCAGGATCCGATTCACTATGCTTCCTTGGGATGGGCCTCCGATTTTTTCAAGGATGAGCCTGAACGTCTTTTTGCATTCTACGGAAAAGCTTCCCTCTTTGCCCCGAGCGTAGCCTCATACCACACCCATCTGGGCGAGCATTATAGAATATTAAAAAAGTGGGAAGAGGCCGAAATGGAGTATCAAGAAGCCATTGCCCTTGACCCCGACAATGCAGTCTATCAGAATGGGTTGGGGAACATTTATTTTGAGAGTGCAGCCTATGAGAAATCAGTAGCACACTACACGAAGGCCATCGAAGTAGTAAAGAAAAAGGAAGGGGCTTCTCAAAATATTGCGGTTTTTTACGGAAATCTTGGCGGCTCTTATGAAAAACTGGATCAATGGAGGGGCGCAGAGAAAGCGTACGTAAAGGCATTAGAATTTGACAAGAAGCCAGATTACGAGTGTAAGCTCGGGTTAATCTATGAGAAATTAGGGAAGTGGAATAGGATGATCGAGCATTGCGGGAAGGCTGTGGAGCTTCGGAGAAAGACCCCAACGGATCCCTATGGTTTAGATTATTACTATGGTTTTCTTGCCGAAGCATATTTCAAGGCTGGGAGACTTCAAGAGTTTGAGAATCTGTTTGAGGGCTCGGGAGATTTGAAGGAGGAACCTGAGAAAAAGGCGGCGGTTTACAACCGAATCGGGAATTTATTCTTTAGTGCAGATAAGAACCGGGAAGCTATTCCTTATTATGAGAAGGCGATAAACTTAGACAGCAAAAGACCAGTCTATGAAAGTAACCTTGGGAGGACTTATAGTAACTTGGGGGAGTTGGAAGAGATGATCAGGCATTGTAGGGCGGCTGTGGATCTGAGGCGAATGACGCCAGCGGATCCCTATGGTATGGATTTCTACTATGAATTTCTTGCGGAAGCATACTTTAAGGCTGGGAGACCGACGGAGTTTGAGAATCTGTTTGAGGGCTCAGGAGATTTGAAGGAGGAGCCGGAGAAAAAGGCGGCGGTCTACAGCCGAATTGGGGGTTTATTTTTTGAGAGATACAAGGACCAGGAGTCTATTGAATATCTTAGAAAGGCAATAGAGCTCGCTCCAAAAGCAGCCAAGCATCACGCAAGTCTGGGCGCAGTCTTCAGAACATTAAAGAAATGGGAGGAGGCCAAGAAGGCCTATCAAGAAGCAATCCAACTAAATCCCGACAATTCCGTCTATTATAATGAGCTTGGGAACATTTATTTCGATACCGAAGTTTACCAGGAATCTGTACAACAATACAGAAAAGCCATAGACATTGGAGAGAAGACCAGCGAGCTTACTCGAAACTTAGCGGTGTATTATTCAAATCTTGGGGGGTCTTATCGGGTATTGAAAGAGTGGGAGGAGGCCAGAAAGGCGTCTCGTGAGGCCTGTAGACTTGAACCAGAAAATTCAAGCTATCAGAATGGTTTGGGGAACATTTATTTTGAAAGTGGTGCTTATAAGGAATCGATACGATACTACCAAAGGGCCATCAAATTGGGGAAGAAGACTGGTGAGGGTGCTCTCAATATGGCCGTGTATTATGGAAATCTTGGTGGGTCCTACAAGGCATTGAAAAACTGGAAAGAAGCCAAAAAAGCTTATGCAGAGGCCATTAAACTGAATCCTGACAACGCGGTTTACCAGAACGCACTAGGAAATATCTATTTCGATACGGGGGGCCATAGGGAATCGATAGTCTACTACCAAAGGGCCATAGAAATAGGAAAAAAGACTGGCGAGGGTGCTCTCAATATGGCTGCGTACCACGCAAATCTTGGCGATGCCTACAAGGCATTGAGACGATTGAATGAAGCTAAAATAGAATATCATCAAGCTGTCTTGTTCGATCCTAATAATGCAACCTTCCAGAATGCTCTGGGGATAATATATCATGATCTTGGGAAGTATGAAGAATCATTGCCATACTACAGAAAGGCTATTGAAAATCACCCTACCATGGCACTGTATCATGCAAATCTTGGTACATCGTATGGAGGATTGGGACTGTGGGAAGAAGCTCAGAAAGCATACTCGGAGGCTAATAAACTGGACAATCAGCCGATTTATGAATGTTACCTCGGCCAGACATATGGGAGCCTAGGTGATTTTAATAAAATGGTTGAACATTGCAAAAAGGCGGTTGCCCTGAGAAGAAAGGCACTGACTGACCCCTACGAGCTTGATTATTACTACAATTTTCTTGCAGAAGCATACTTTAAAGCTAACAGACTCAAGGAGCTTGGTGAGCTATTCAAGAGGCCGCTAGATTTAGAGGGCGAGTCTGAGAAGAAGGCGCTGATCTATAACCGGATCGGAAACTTGCTTGCTGGGGCAAAGCAGAACCAAGATGCCATCCCTTACTATGAAGAGGCGATAGACCTTGATGGTACGAAGCCAATTTACGAGTGCAATTTGGGGTTGACGTATGGAGGGTTGGGTCAATGGGATAAGATGATTGAGCATTGTGGGAGGGCTGTGGAACTGAGGAAAAAGATTCCAACGGATTCTTATGGTCTGGATTATTATTATGAGTATCTTGCAGAGGCATATTTTAGAGCAAAGAGGTTGAGTGATTTTGAGATTCTTTTTGAGGGGTCTGGAGATTTGGAGGACGAGCCTGAGAAGAAAGGCACAGTCTATAACCGAATCGGGAATTTATTTTTTGGAGATTATCAGAACCAGGAAGCGATCCCCTACTATGAAAAGGCGATAGGCCTTGATCATGCGAGACCGATCTATGAATGTAACTTGGGGCTGATGTATGGGAAATTAGGGCAGTGGGGAAAAGCGATCGAGCATTACACCAGAGCGGTGGAGTTGAGGAGAAAGACACCCACAGATCCCGATGGGGGACTGGATTACTACTATAACTATCTTGCTGAAGGATACTTCAGGGATGGCCGGTTGAAGGAGCTTGAGGAACTCTTTGAAGCCTCAGGGGATTTGAGAGACGAACCGGAGAAGAAGGCAGTGCTTTACAACCGAATTGGAAATTTCTTCTTTGGCGAATATAAGAACAAAGAGTCAATCCCGCATTATGCGAAAGCGATTGAGTTGGCCCCTCATGTGGCGGTGTATTACGCGAATCTGGGGGGAGCCTATAGAGCCATAGGGCTACGGGAGGAGGCAAGAGAAGCTTATCTTAAGGCTGTCGCGCTTGAACCCGGAAATGCAGATTACCAGAACCGGTTGGGGTTAATCTATTACGAACTTGGGCGCTTTGAGGAGTCATTGCAATACTATGCAAAAGCCATAGAGATTAACCCCAATTTTGCAGTGTATCATGCCAATCTGGGCACTGCTTTTAAAGCATTGGGTCAGTGGGAAAAGGCAGAAGTGACTTATTTAAAGGTGCTAGAACTCGAGCCGGTTAACCCTGAATATCAATATAGATTAGGGTTGGTTTATTTCCACATGGGAGATTACAGCAAGGCAGCAGAATATTTTGAGAAGGCTATTGCTTTGAAACCTGATGGTGAACTGTATATATCTGATCTTATTAAAACAAGCGAAAGGATTGATAGTCCGGTTGCAAGGAAAAACTTATTGGAATCTGCGTTAGGATATGCCCCTGAGAATATCGAATTGAAACAAGCCGTTGAGAATTTAAAAAATAGTGTGTAAAGGAGTCCGAGATTGGTGGAAAAATGAATTTTTATCCGACCATTGAATCAATACATAGGTTCTCCTAGAGTCTTCATTGGTTATTTTCCTTTTTCGAGTTAGAATATGCGGATCTGCCAAAAGGTGATGCAGTTTTAGACAGGGACAGGGGTTTATGAAAAGAAGTGTGAATCTCCTTACCCAGAGCGGGCAGATCAACGACAGGACGTTTGACGTGCCTGTGGTCGTTGATGATGTCAAGCGCTATGGGAAGTTCAAAATGACGCGCTGCACCTATTTTACGATCGAATGCGATGTCGCCTCGTCTGACTGGGTGTTACAACTGGGGAAGAAATCGATCCCATTCCTTTTGATTGGACTTTCGGGCTTAATCATCGAACCCATGGGGGGTGGTCGCCTTTTCAGATCTTCCGATTCCATAGACGAGCTTTTCAACACCGTTGAGCGTCATCCTTCCCTGTACGTGGATGTCAATGACTTTTGGTTGCCGAACAAGCTTTTTAAAGGCTTTCCTCATCGAGGCCAGGTATATCGGGTGGGAAGTAAGCTATTTCATGTCGCCTATCTTTATCGGGAGGAAAGAGTTTCTGAACGGCAATTCCTTCGCCGGTGCAGTGAGTTAAAAAGCTATTTCCGTTTTTCAAAACAGGAGACCCGCTCCTTTACAGGCTGGAGCAGATTACAGATTGAGAGAGCCAGAGACTCCTATCCGAAGAACAAAGGGTTAGAGTTGAAATGGCGCTAAAAGAGGTTCCACGGGCATGAGGGACAAATCGTGACTACTTTAAACGTGACGCTCATCGATGTTGGGTGGGGGGATTCCATTCTCATCGAATATGAGGACGGCCAATTAGGTTCTCATTATGCACTGATCGATTCGAATGATACCGACACCCTTCGTTCCTCCTACATATTCGTGAAGCGATATTTTGAGCGAAAGGGAATGAACATTGACGACCGAAAGCCTATTTTTAGCTTCGTCTTGCTAACCCATGCCCATGCGGATCACGGCCAGGGACTGAAAGCAATTCTGAGGGCCTTTGGCGCCAGGCAATTCTGGTACCCGAAGTCGTTAGACTGGAGCACCATGGCAGACCTGATCCGTTTCAGCAACCTGTCACCCTCCGTTGAGCATCATCAGTCCATCGACGATACGAAGATCTTGCCTCCCTTGGGAGACGTGTCTCTGGAAGTGATGTGGCCTCCCCATGGCGAGATCGACCAGCGTTCTGAGAACAATAATTCGGTTGTGGTTTCGCTGCGCCATGGACAGGTTTCCTTTATTCTTACGGGCGATGCGGAAGAAAAGGTCTGGAAACGAATTGCCGACCGAATTCCGCCTGATACCCATTTCTTCAAAGTCCCCCATCATGGATCAAATCAGGGAACTTTCGCCCGGGAAAAGACTCCCTGGTTTGACCACTGCCCTCAACATGCTAAGCTGGGAATCAGCAGCCACGTCCGGCCCTTTTCCCATCCGGACAAGAAGGTCATCGAACTGTTTGAATCCCATGGGAGAGAGGTGTATCGCACCGATGAGCACTACCATATCACCTTTATGACAGATGGGAGTGAAACATGGGTCAAGTACTTTCACCAGTGACCTCGATGTGGAAGATCGCACCTTGATTGATCACTCATCCTTCAATTGACACTTCGACGACGCACCATCGGCCTGAGCGTTCGACTGAGTCACGCCGAAGTCTCGGGTCGAAGGTAATCCCCGGGCTTTAGGCCGGGATCAAAAAGAGCTAGAGCTTTTCCTTTCCATCCAGGATTTCATTTGAAAATCAACCCAAAATGAACCCTTCAGAGTGGAGCATAAAATGGTAGCAATTCAGGACTTTAGTGAAAAATACTTCCACTTTAGCTTTTGACCAAATCAATCAGTTTCAGAAAAAACCGGATAATTATAAGCACTTATAATGAAAATGAAATTTGGTACTAAAATTGCTGAAAACTGAAGAGGGGTTCAATGAAAAAAGGACAGGTCTGCAATCAGCCCATTAACGAATGTTTGATATGCAAGGGATGTAAGGGATGGAGTAGACAGGTCTAGCTCTAAGGATCAGGGTAAAGGCAGGGTCAACAAAAATAACTCTGCCTTTTTTAGCTTTACAACCGTAGATTGGAAGGGCCCTATGCAGCTTTCAAAAAGCTCCATCGACAGGAGGAAATCTCCCCGGGTATGGATGTACCTGCCGCTCGAATATCAGATGAAATATGCCATTCGTACGTGCGGAGGCTTTATCATTGATGCGAGTGAGACAGGCTTTCATATTTATTCTACGGAAGACGTGCGTATCGGCACGGCATTGAAGATAGATGTCCTGTTTCCCAAGAATTACGAATTGGCTAATCTTGAGGTGGTGGCTGAGGTCGTATGGAAAAAGGTTATTGTGGATAGACGGGGAAAAGGCTATCAATATGGATTGAAGATTGTCCAAATTTTAGAAGAAGACTCCAGGGTATTGAGAAAGCTTTTAAGCGACCGATCTCCGAGAGAGGGGAGTTCGTAGGATCAATGAAGTGGATTGAAGCCTGAAGCGTGGATACAAATAGGATTGAATCAAAAATGGGATGTGGATGTATCTCTGTTTAACTATTTGAAATTCTAGGCTCTTAATTTTCAACTCTTAATTCGTATATCTTTCAATTTAACGTTACCGGGGGACTTTTCAATGGCCTCCGAGATATCTTCTAGGTATCTGGAAATCTTCTCCGCTTCTTCAGAGAGAGGGCTGGGGGCGTTTTCTCCCCGCTGTTCATAGGCGTCGAGAGCAAATTTCACTGTCATGTCTTCGATCGCCCTACCTGGCTGGAAGGCGATTTCATTTTCTATCCCGCCCGAAGTTTCAACGACAAGCCCAATATCGGCCAGTTCATTAAGTAGCCGCCGGACCAGATGGACAGGGATCTCCAACACGCGGGAGATCTCTTTAATGCTTAGTGGTTTTTCCCCAAGGGAGAATCTCTCGACAAGAAGGCGAAAGATTCTTAGGACCAGAAGTCTTTTTGAGGAGACGTTTATCCGTGAATAGTCCGGGTGAAAACCGTAAGTTTCATAGCTGACACTGGCATGGGCGATCTCTGACCCGAAGAGAACGATCATCCAGCTTATTTGGATCCATACCAAGAAAAGAGGGAGTGCGACGAAACTTCCATAGATGGCCCCATAACTCGACACGCCAATCTGAAATTTAATATAGATCCATTGAACAATCTGGTAGATGGACCCGGCAACAATTCCTCCGAGAATGGCTGATCGGATTGGGACTCTTGTATTTGGTAAAATGAGGTAAAGCGTCGATAGGAGGGCCCAGATGGAAACATAGGGCAATAAATTTAAGAAGAAAGAGATCGCAGGACCAAGAAGAGTAAGAGGGCCCGCTTGACGAACCAAAAACTTCACCTGGCTTGCTACCAGAACGGTGGCACTGCTGGATATCACAAAGAGCACGGGGGCCAAGACCATCATGGCAATATAGTCGCTGACCTTCCTGACAAGGGTTCTCGATTTCCTGACTTCCCAAATTTCATTGAACGATCCTTCAATTTTCCCTAGGATGGATATCAACGTCCAGAATAGCAATACGACCCCAACGCCGGCAATAATCCCTCCCTTCACATTCTCAAGGAGGGAATGGGAAAAACCAAGGATTTGGTTGGTCAATTCGGATTGCCAATTTCCATTTTCTGCCATTTGCAGAATCCGTTTCTCGATGAGTTTTTGAAAGCCAAAGCCTTTCGCGATTCCGAATACAACGGCAACCACGGGAACAATATTGAGTAAAGAATAATAAGTCAAAACCGATGCCTTCTTACGACAGTCGTCCTTCATGAATCCCTGCGCTGCCAGAATCATCACACGGAGGATTCTGACGGGGAAGGCTTTGATGAACGGGAGACTCTTTAGATGGATTTTCCAGAGGCCGATACTAATGAAATCAAAGGCTTGTGAGAAAAGTTTCATTTCTCCCTCCCGCCAGCTTTCAATTACTTTTTGAAATCTACATCTTTTGATAAAGCCCGTCAATCATGATTTTTGACCCTCTTTTTCCTTGAAATTATGTTCCCCTTGGAATATCGTTACCTTAAAAAGATAACAATCGCCCCTCTCCCCTCTTTAGAAAAGCCTGCCTGCCCCGTACCATGCTAGGTTCGGGGCCTGCCCCGTCCCTGCCTACCGGCAGGCAGGCTCGGTCGGGACTGGGGCCGGTAGGCAGGGGGGTGCGGGATTTGAAAATTATTTTGTTTACAAGCAAAGTAACCATGCGTTTGTGGGGAAACGAATATAACAAGATGGAGTTTGCTGGAGCTTTTGGGGATCTGGGTACGCTGATTCCTTTTGTGGTGGGATATATCACCCTCAATCGAATGGATCCCCTGGGAATCCTTGTTGCCTTCGGCCTTTTCAAAATATTTGCTGGCCTTTATTTCAAGACGCCTGTGCCGGTTCAGCCCATGAAAGCGATCGGGGGGATGGCCATTGCCCATGCAGGCACGATCACACCGGGAATGATCTGGGGTGCTGGGATCTTTACAGGTTTCTTCTGGCTTTTGATGGGAGTGACCGGTGCCATTAACTGGATCGAAAAGGTAACGACAAAACCTGTGATCCGAGGCATCATGCTTGGCTTGGGATTGAGTTTCATTGTCGAAGGGCTGGGGATGATGAGATCCCAACCCTTATTGGCTATTGGAGGCGTTGTCTTGGTGCTCCTTCTTCTTACCAATCAACGCCTTCCCGCCATGCTGGTTCTTCTGATCTACGGGGTTGTCTTCGCTTTCATTCAGAGGCCAGAGTTGCTTAAAGATTTCTCTCATCTTTCCATTAAATTTCGGTGGCCTGAGTTGGCACTTGGAAAAATAACATGGAAGGAACTCTTTTCTGGATTCGTCCTTTTGGGACTTCCTCAGGCTCCTCTCACCCTCGGCAATGCCATTCTTGCCACGGTGAGCGAAAACAATAATCACTTTCCTGAACGAAAGGTGACGGCTAAAGCGATCACCGTCGATCACGGTGTGATGAACCTGATCAGCGCATCCATCGGCGGGGTTCCGTTGTGCCACGGGGCAGGGGGGATGGCTGGGCATCTGAGGTTTGGGGCCAGGACCGGAGGGGCCTTGGTGATTCTGGGTCTGATCGTCCTTGTGATAGGTCTTTTTCTAAGTGATTCCGTTGTCCTTCTCTTTCAGGTCTTTCCCCGCCCGATTCTGGGCGTCATCCTCTTTTTTGCTGGAGTGGAACTGGCTCTGGTCATTAAGGACATCAAACTGAAGAGGCAGAATCTCTTCGTCCTCGTGGTGACCGCTGGCACAGCCATGTGGAACATGGGAGTGGCTTATCTCGCAGGATTGATTATTTACTATGGCCTTCAGCGGAGATGGATTAAACTTTGAGGTTATAGAAATAACTTCTTAACTCAGAAGCTTGTGAAGAATTCCAGTTGGAGTTTGCCGGAAATCACACTTCTGGTCCTATCCCTTTATCCGTCCTGTCGGATTTAATTGCTATCCATAAAAAAGTTGACTCTGTCAACCCATAAAGATTTGATCCCAATAGATTGCTCAATTCAAATTTGAAATCACCTGCGTTATTTTATTGACAGGGTCTCCAATTTTTTTGTAAGGTATCTTAGTTTTTAAATAAGAGCAATTTTTGTTTTCATTGTTTTGGGAGATTGTAGTTGTTGGTTTTTTTTAGATCTTCTTGCTAGGTCGCACAACGTCGCCTCATTCACCACCTAACGATTAGATAGTATGGTACTTTCTACACAGGATACTATGGGACCTCAGGTATGAGCTCATGCGGCGATCAGTCATTCCCGCCGTGAGAGCTGGAGGCCGTTTCTCTGGATAGGCTGCCGTTTCTTCCCGGCCTGCGCCCGTCCTTTTTGAAAATGCATTGCGTCTCTAACAGGGTAATGAAAGATGAAAAAGATTCTATCTGTCTTGTCGAACTACGGCTACTGGGGGGTTGAACTCACCGGGCCGATGATCAAGCTTGAGCAGGCAGGGTACGAACTAGTTTTTGCGACACCCAAAGGTGCCAGGCCGATTGCGCTGCCACCGAGCTATGACGAGAAGTATTGGGACCCGCCGCTTGGCACCTGTGTCAATTCAAGATTTGATGTCGAGCAGGTAAAATCAATAAAGGATAGCCCGAAGCTCGACCATCCTATTAATATTTCCGAATGGATGCCCGAACGACCCTATTTTTCTTCACAGAACTTCATCCGGGAATGGGAAAAGTATTTCAAAATCGTGAGGGAGCGGCACGAGGAATTGTAGCAGTACGCCGGGCTGCTCCGCACAGTGGTTATGGCGGTCGAGGCGGCGCTCGGGCTCCGGCCAAGTCGGGATCGGTTTCGTCTGATGGTCTGGGGTGCGTGCACACGGAGCAGCACCATCTGCGTGACCACGGTGACGCGATGGACGTCGCTCGCGGGAAGAATCCGTCGAACTTCCCGTTGCAGCCGTCCGCGGCGCGCTCCGCGGAACGGCTCCGCTGACCGGTCGCTTCACGATCACCGAACTCGCCGAACAATACACCCATCGGCACCATCTTCGCGGGAGAATACGAGGGATTTGACCAAGTCGACGATGGCCCGTGACACGTTTACTTTTATGACCAGAAAATCGGATATTTCGACGAGAGAAAACTCCGCATTATGGACTCACGAGGACGATACAAAAGAAATCTCGTATAAAGGGGTCCGCCCGGAAAAAAACGTAGGCATTAGCCAGGATTTACAAATCGGTGCTCTAAATGTATATTAAATTATTATTAAGAAAGGAGATCCAACCATGCCCGACCTCAAAGACCGCATTCTGGAAGTCTTCAAGGGTCCGTGCCTGGCAGGTCTTGCCACGATCACGAAGGACGGCAAGCCCTGGGTCCGCTACGTGATAACGGAGGCTTCGGACGACCTGACCTTCCGGTGTTCCTCGTTTGTCAATGCGCGTAAGGTCCCTCAGATCGAGGGCAACCCCGAGGCACACCTGACGTGCGGCATAACCCACAAGACGGACAAGGGGCCGTATCTCCAGATCCAGGGACGCGCGGAGTTCTCGACAGACCGCGAAGCCCGGCACGCCTTCTGGAGCGACAGGCTCAGCGCCGTCTTCAAGGGCCCGGACGACCCGAACTACGGCGTCGTCACCGTCCGCGCCTACCGCATCGAGTTGTGCTACGTCGGCTCGAAACCCGAAGTCTGGGAGAGAGGGTGATAGGGAGGTATACTTGATGGCATCCAAAGTTTGGCACGCAGGAAACAGAAGTTCGTCCCCAAGCACAAGCTATGTGGCGATGATGCTGGAGGCGTTTGAGGCCGCCGGGTTTGATAAGATGATCAAACCGCAAGACACTGTCGCTATAAAGACCCACTGCGGGGAGTGGAACAACACCGCTTATTTGAGACCCGTTTACGCACGAGCGCTGGCAGACAGGATCAAAGAGCTGGGAGGACGTCCCTTTGTCACGGACACCACCACCCTCACCTATGGTCCTCATACCAGCAGGGCGACCGAGCTGGATATACGGATGACCGCCGAGCGGAACGGCTTCACCTCGGCGGCTTTGGGTTGCCCTTTTATCGTTGCCGACGGGTTTAGCGGGACGGATGATGTGATTGTCGATCTTCCGGAAGGATACATCCTGAAGGAGGCCTTCATTGCCAAGGCCATCGCCCATGCGGATGTCCTGATTGTACTCACACATTTCAAGGGTCATCCCCTCGGCGTTGTCGGCGGCGCCCTGAAAAACCTCGGTATCGGCGCTCAGTCCCAAAGAGGCAAACACAATGTGCATCTGGGCGGCCACCCGAAATACGGACTGGGGGCCACCACGGATTTTCATCCCGAGCGATGCAAAGGCAAGGAATGTCCGGTATGGCAGCTCTGCGACAACTGCTGCCCCTACGACCTGTTTCACGTCAAGGACGATACCATAGAATGGGAGCGCGAGAAATGCACCGGCTGCATGGGACACATTGATGTCAATACGTGGTGTGGTGTCCTTGACTTCCCCAGGGAGCCCTTTGAGATGTGTCAACCGGCGATAGCTGACGCCTGCCTGGCTACAGTGAAGGCGGTAGGAAAGGATAAGGTGGGATACATCAACATGGCCATTGACCTTACTCCCATGTGTGACTGCATGAGCTTTGCCGACACACCCCTGGTTCCCAACCTCGGGGTCTTTGCCAGCAAGGATCCCGTGGCCATCGACAAGGCAAGCCTCGACAAGGTCAGTGCAGCACACGGGACTCCCGGGTCAGTGGCCGAAGACCG
>Ga0209427_10000685_pt1 | contig 37009 bp, 33 predicted proteins | sample DeeMarSWOR136_30_FD_187465 | JGI IMG/M metagenome (GOLD analysis project Ga0209427, IMG submission 187465) | Marine sediment microbial communities from White Oak River estuary, North Carolina - WOR-1-36_30 (SPAdes) (version 2) | ecosystem: Environmental > Aquatic > Marine > Intertidal zone >...
AGTATATTCCATCCTGCGGTATTTGGGTCTGAAACTGAATCCTGGCTTGTCCCAATATCCCTCCAGGATTACCGGCACCGGTCCGCTTGTCATGATAGCCGCTTTGGCAGCTTGGACTTCCTTATCATTCTCGTCCCGGCCGAGGATATCACGCAGTGTATAATAGCGAATAGCCGGCTGGGTTTCATCCGGCTCCAGCAGCCAGTCGGTCGGGTCTGCCTTTAAAAATTCCTTCCAATCCTTTTGTTTTTCTGGCATTTTCCATCCCTGCACCCATCGTGAGTTATCTGTTCCCACCTAGGCCGCCCTCGTGTCATTCCCGGCTTATCCCGAAAATTTACATACCACGAGAGGGAGTGCCTAGCGAGAGTGGGTGAGGTAAATAATACCGCCCATCACCCTAACTCATCCTTAAAACCGCCCTCGCCAGTTCCCAGCTATACTCGTAAAGATGCAGGCCCTTGCTCATCGCCACCAACTCGCCGTCCTTAACGCCTATCTCACTTGCCATGTACTCTTTGAGCAGCTGGATGGCCGCCAGGTTCGAGGGAAAGCCCGCCCACAGGTCCCACGACCGGAAATAAACCACGAAATGGAGTTTGTCCTGGTGGATTCTGGTGTCTATCATCCTCAAGCACGGTGGGTCCGGCAGGTAAATAGACTTATCGTCGCCCACCGCCATGAAAGCCTGGTTGGTATTGTGCCCGTCCTCGCGGTACATCCTGATGACTTCAACGATTTGTTTCTCGAGGTACTGTCCGTATGTATACTCTTCCCCTTCTTTCCGGTGGGCTGTCATCAGGTAAGGTAAATAGCTCTCAACGTACTCCATGGTGCTGGGCGGGGGCACCCCCTGGGGGACGTCCGGTATCAGCGGTCTTGTCCCGGGATACTCAATCTGTATTACCGCCAAGTCAATCTCTCTACGCCGTTGTCCGGCGTAACTCCCCCTGTCGATTTTATACTCATGACTTTTTAGTGCGCTATCTAAACAAAGGAACCATGCTTCAGATAGATCTCTGGCTTTATGTATGGTAATCTCCATTATTTATCCTTCTATTTATTCTCGGTATTGATCAATATCTTTTGGACTTCAGTGTCTATTAAGTGCGTAAGTTTTGCTTTATCGCTGTTGAAGTAGTTATAGAGGAAGGGTGGTAATTCCTTTTTTACAACGTTGAAAAGATCACCAGCTACAGCGAATCCGCTTAATACAGTTGATATTGTATGTCCTCCAATATGGCTTATCACTTCAAGTGCTGATCCAGTCAAAGAAATTTTGTGTTTTTGCCATATCCTTTGTAGGATTTTAGGATGATATGCAATTTGGTCCTTAATGCCTTTTGTTACTACATTTACATTACGCCGTAATGACTTATCGAGTTGGACTAAAATATTGAAATATACGTTTTGATATTGTGTCCATATTTCGTTGTTTCTAATAGTGATAAGTGATCTAATGGTTGTCTCATCCGAACGAGTTGACAAAGCTTCTGTCGCTTCTTTTCCACAAATTTTAGATAATGATCCCCAAAATACGTCAACATCAAAATTATCCATTATTTCATCACCGAGTATCTCTAGTCCTGATGCTTGCATTTCAACATCAATATTTGAATAATAATATAAGTGTAGAATTCTCTTATTAAAGTCTATCGCATTTGCAAGTTCCCTGAATCCTATTTGACTAGAAATGTAATTTATGATTGTATCACAAGAAATAAGTGAACTCGATTCTATATATTTTTTAATTTTATCAATTACTTTTTCTATTTCAACGCCCAATTCTCGTTGATCAATAAATCGTCTTATCTGGTTATATAATGAGTTATAGTCTGGAATCATTGAAAGATCACTTACCAATAAATTCCTAAATTTTTGATCTCTATTTTCTCGCAGTCTAATTGAACTTGTATTTGGAAATATTTTATCCAGCTTTAAGGATTCCTGTTTTAGTTGTGTTCCCCAGCGTTTGTACTGTAAGTACTCTGTAGTTGTTTGTTTAATCTTGTTAGGTTCCAACTTGTCAATTCTGTCACTGATATAGTCTGAGACAGATGCCCATTCTCCGATCAATGTTCTAACTTTTGGTGGACTAAATAATTGACTTAATCTGCTAAAAACAAAATCATGCGTCCTTCTAGACAGCCATAAATATGCAGGATGTAGTATCAAACCATCAGATAGTAAATAATAACAGTAAATTCTTCGTATTAGTGATTTATCATCTAGCTGCATTATTTCCTGTAGATTTCCGTGAAGTTCGCTGGGAAACACTAATTTATCACGCATTGTATACCTTCTTCGGAGTTATTCCGCAGGCACATGGACCACGCGTCGGAAAGGTCTCTCGCTTCGATGGTTGATACTTTCATACTCTTGAGCAAACTCTTAACATAACTCTAAAAACAATTCAAAGCTAATTAGTCACGAATTGTTTCCTCATTTTTTCCTTCCGGTCTTATTTCCTGCCTTTGACCACCGAGAAAAACCTGTCCTGGTACTCCTCGAAGGCGCCCCATCGGTTCAGTTCCAGCTCGAGTTCATGGGCTTTGATTTCCCCACGGGCGACTCTCTCGAACATTTCTTCGATTGACTGCCGTACGCCGACGGGTATACCGCCGTGGCTCATGCCGAGAAGCCCCCGCGAGCCAAGCTGAGCCAGGTTAGCCGGAGCGGAACGGGTGCTGACTTCATAGATAAACTTCAGCAGCGACACATCCCAGAGGTCGTCCTGGCCTTTGATGATGGACATCAACGGGTCGCCCTTCTTATCTATCTCGGCATTGAGTCTATCCACCACGGTCAGCCAGTTGTCCGAGACGATGTTAAAGCCTTTTGGTTCGTTTTTATAGGTATAAAACAGCCCGGGAGTATCGGGACCGTGCATGCGGAGAAGCATCTCGAAATACTGTCGGGCGTCGTAGCTGAACCCTTCGAGATGAGTGAGGTAATACGGGGTCACGATTTTGGGTCTCTCGGCGATAACCCTGCCCTCCCGGATTACCGTTTCGCCGGTTTCTTTGGTCAGTTCCTCATAAACCGGTTCCGTTACCAGATAATAGTAGATATTGGTAATGCCGAAAGTAGCCAGGTGCTGCCGGGGATGCCTTAATATCTCCGTGTGACGGGCAGCCTGTTCGATTCTCTCATCATCAGTATCCATGGTCGCTCTAATCTATATTCGCCAGCTCCTGCTTGTATTCGTCCAGTATTTTTATATATTGGGCTTCCATCTGCGACTGTATTCTCTGCCATTCTTCAAGGAATTGAGGTTGTTTTTCCACATCTATGTTGATCCTGGCATTGTCAGTGCCGGTCTGCTGCCTGATAGCCTGCTGTATCCTGTTTTCAAATTCGCTTTTGAGCTGTTCGTACGCCTGCTTCTTTTGCCTAGCGCCTTCCTCGGCGTAATGGTCGAGTATATGCCTCATCTTGCTGAACACGTTCTCCACAGCCACTTTGTCATTTTTCAGCAGCTTGATACCGTCCATCGCTTTCTTATTGGACCGGCGGTCGGTTTCTTTCCTGGGCAGGAGTATGTTCCTGATGAGGATGGCATTGATGCTGTCGGTGATAACCTTACGGGCTTTTTCATCGAAGGCATTAAGTTTAGAAGTGAGGTTGATGTTTTCTTTCAGGTATTTTGCCGCTAACTTCTCTCCCTCCGGCCCGTACTTCCATTTAAGACGTTCCTCCTCCGTCGGTTCCCCTATCTCGGCAAGTTTCTCCGCGGCTATCTCGGCGGCGCTCTTTATTTCACCCATCTGACTCCTCCAGAGCTGTCTTCAAAGAATATTCAGCTTTACTTAATATTATACACCAATAAATAGACATCAGAAAGAAGGGGGAAACCAAGCTAACTAGTCAATTAAAGGCTAAGCCGCGGTTTTTACGAGGGTAATCAGGGTGGAAAGATAAGTAACGGGGAGTGGGGTGTGGCTTATTTCCCGTGTTTCAGCAGCCAGTATTCCAGTCCGTCGGCGAGGGCCAGCCAGCTGGCTTCGATGATATTCGTAGAGCTGCCGACGGTGCGCCATTCGTTTTCGCCGTCGCTGGATTCGATAAGCACGCGCACCTGCGACTCGGTGCCGGTACTTTCCTCGAGAATACGCACTTTATAGTCGATGAGCTTCACCTGTTTGAGGCTGGGATAGAACTGCAAGAGGGCTTTACGCATAGCCAGGTCGAGGGCGTTGACGGGGCCGTCCCCCTCGGCGGCGGTGTGCATTATCTCTTTTCCTACCCTCACCTTCACCATAGCCTCGGAAAGCATCTCGTCCTGAGCCTTGCGCGTGGACGGACGGCGTTTCGACTCCACCACCACCATAAAGTCGACCAGCTCAAACGGCGGCTTGTAGCCGGGTAAAACGCGGTGCATCAGCAACTCCAGAGACGCCTCGGCATTCTCGTATTGAAAGCCCAGGCTCTCCAGGTATTTCACCTGCTCGCGGAGCACCTCCGTCTCCTTTTCTTTCCCGGTCAGGTCAATACCGAGTTCCTTAGCCTTGAAGATAATATTACGTTTACCGGAAAGCTCCGAGACTACCATGCTCGGTTTATTTCCCACCATTTCGGGGTCGATGTGCTGGTAAGCCTGGGGCCATTTCGATAGTCCCGCCACATGGTAGCCCGCCTTGTGACTGAAAGCGCTGGCGCCCACGTACGGGGCATAAGGAGACGGGGGCAAATTGGCGACTTCACTGACGTAACGGGCGACGTCGGTCAAGCTTGCCAGCTGCTCATCGGTTATGCAGTCGATGCCCATTTTTAGCTTCAGAGCGGGGATGATTGAGCAGAGGTCGGCGTTGCCGGTGCGTTCTCCGTAGCCGTTGATGGTTCCCTGCACCTGGACAGCTCCCGCCCGTACGGCCGCCAGAGTCCCGGCCAGCGCCAGACCGCCGTCGTTATGAGTGTGGATACCCAGGGGCACCGGCGTCGCCTTTGCCGCAGCTTTGACGGCTTCCTTTATCTCGTCGGGGAGAGCGCCGCCGTTGGTGTCGCAGAGCACCAGGCAACCGGCGCCGGCATCGGCGGCTGCCTCCAGCGTTTTCAGGGCGTATTTAGCATCAGATTTATAGCCGTCGAAGTAATGTTCGGCATCAAAGAATACGTCGATTCCTTTCGACCTGAGGAAACGGATGGAGTCGGTAATCATTTTCAGGTTTTCTTCAAGCGTGGTCCGCAGAACACGGGTAACCTGTAAGTCCGAACTCTTGGCAACGATGGTGGCTAATTTAACGCCGGCTTCCAAGACTATAAGGAGATTGCTGTCTTCTTCCGCCTTTACGTTAACACGGCGCGTGCTGCAGAACGCGGCTATCCGCGCCTGTTTCAGCGACAGCTCCTTTACCCGACGGTAAAACTCGGCGTCTTTGGGATTTGAGCCGGGCCAGCCTCCCTCTATATAGTGAATGCCGAGTTCATCGAGTTTCCGGGTGATACGCAGTTTATCCGTTAGAGAAAAGGAAATCCCCTCGCTCTGAGCACCATCCCGCAGGGTAGTGTCGTATAGTTCAACCGATGCCATTGCTAGCCTCCCACCTTACCGGCGATGATACCGCCCATCTCCCTGGTCCCCACCCTGGTTTTGCCTTCGCTCATTATATCATAGGTGCGGTAGCCTTCGTTCAGCGCTTCATCGATGGCTTTCTCTATCGCCTGGGCTTCCTCCTCCAGCGCGAATGAATAACGCAGCATCATAGCGACGCTGAGGATGGTGGCGATAGGATTGGCTATGTTCTGTCCGGCGCGGCGCGGCGCGCTGCCGTGAATCGGCTCGTAAAGACCGGGTATTTTAACGCCTTCTTCCGGCACTCCCGCTAGACTTGCCGAGGGCAGCATACCCATCGAGCCGGCCAGCATGGAGGCTTCGTCGGTGAGGATGTCCCCGAAAGTATTCTCCGTCACCAGGACGTCCAGGTACCTGGGATTCTGGATAATCCTCATCGAGCAGGCATCCACGAGCATGTGCTCCAGCGTGACGTCCGGGTAGTCCTTCGCCACCTCTATAGCCACCTGCCGCCAGAGACGGGACGACTCCAGGACGTTGGCTTTATCCACCGAGATGAGTTTTTTCTGTCGCTTTTTCGCCAGTTCAAAGCCGACCCGCACGATACGTTCAATCTCCTGCTCGGTATACAGCATGGAATCGACCGCCCAGCGTCCCTGCTTGGTTTCGCCGCGCTTTTTGGGCTGTCCGAAGTATAGTCCGCCGGTAAGTTCGCGGACGAAGATGAAGTCGACGCCTTTGATAATCTCCGGCTTGAGGTTGGTGGAGTTGACCAGCACCGGGAAGACCTTAACCGGACGCAGGTTGGCGAACAGCCCCAGGCTCTTGCGAAGTTCCAGCAGACCGTCTTCCGGACGGACCTTAGCCAGGGGGTCGTCCCACTTTGGACCGCCGACGGCGCCGAGCAGGACGGCGTCGGCTTTCTTACACAGATTGACTGTTTCCGGCGATACAGCCGCGCCCTCTCCGTCTATCGCCGCCCCGCCGATGAGGCGGTAATTAAGGTTAAAATTATGACCGTATTTCTTGCCTATTGCCTCCAGTACTTTAACGGCTTCGGCGGCCACCTCCGGACCTACGCCGTCGCCGGGTAATACAATCAGGTTAAATTTCACGTTATTTCCTTTCTTTAACTGTCATTATCGGGCTTCAGCCAGAAAGCCTCAGCCTGAAGGCTTGACCCGGTAATCCAGACCTCCCCTTCTCCCCCGGATTCTTCGCTTTGCTCAGAATGACAGATTGGGAGTCTACTGGATTCCCGTTTTCACGGGAATGACACCCAGTATTCTAGGCTCTCATATCGGCAAGTCGTTTACGTGTGTATTCGATGAGGCCTCCGGCGGAAATCAGTTCCGACATAAAAGAAGGATAAGGTTTGGCGGTAAAGGTCTTGCCTCTGGTCACATTTGTTATCTTCCCTTTTTCCAGTTCCACCTCTAAAGTATCGCCGGCATTAGTATTCTTCACGGCCTCGGGGCATTCGAGAACGGGGAGGCCGATATTGATGGCGTTGCGGAAGAAGATGCGGGCAAAGCTGGCGGCGATAACGCAGGAGATGCCGGACGCCTTGATAGCCAGCGGGGCGTGTTCCCGCGAGGAGCCGCACCCGAAGTTGGTGGTCGCCATGATGATGTCGCCGGGCTGTACCTTTTTTAGAAAGTCGGCGTCGATGTCTTCCATGCAGTGCTGAGCCAGTTCGGTGGGGTCGGACACGTTAAGATAACGGGCGGGGATAATAACGTCCGTATTGACATTCTCGCCGTATTTAAAGACCTTGCCTTTTAGTTTCAAGTAATGACCTCCTTACACCTCCACCATTTTCCTCTCCCAGTCTTTCACTCTTTTCGGCTTTCCTTTTCTGTCGGGTTCAATTACATGCCCCTCGACTTCCAGTCGGGCTGATTGGGCGGTCACGCCGCCGGGGTACTTGTCGTTGAGTTCTCCCTTGCCTTTTAAGGTGCGCCAGTAAGGTGTGATATTCTCTTTACCTTCCGCCCGGTCTTCCTCGGCCGCACGGGCCGCGATACCGACAAATATGCCGGTGGTTATCGGTCAGCCGAAGGTGGCGTTATACTTCTTCGCCATCACCTCTCGTATCTGGTTGATCGTGATGAGCTTCCCCGACGGGACACTTTTCATTTGGGCATCCACCTCTACGGGAGAGGGTATGACCACCGTACCGGTGCCCCACCGCTGACTCATCTTCTCGTTGACTTCCACTACCTGGGGCAGCTTCTGTTTTTCAGACGTGGAATAAAGCTTTTCGCGCCAGCTCGCCTTAAGTTTAGCCATCGAACCTCGCCTCCCCTATTTCATGACTTCGTCCGGGTGTACGATACGGCCGACTACAGCACTGGCGGCGGCTACGGCCGGATTAGCCAGGTATACTTCCGATTTCACGCTACCCATGCGCCCCACAAAGTTGCGGTTGGTGGTGGAAACGCAGCGCTCTCCGTCCGCCAGTACGCCCATGTGCCCGCCGAGGCAGGGACCGCAGGTGGGGGTACTGACCGCCGCCCCGGCCTTGATAAATATTTCAATCAGGCCCTCGGTGAGGGCGTCGAGATATACCTGCTGCGAGCCGGGGATTATGATGCAGCGTACTCTCGGGTTTACCCGGTATTTTTTGAGTACCTGGGCTGCCAGCCGTAAGTCATCGATGCGGCCGTTGGTGCAGCTGCCGATAACCGCCTGGTCGATTTCAACATCGCCGACCTGGCTGACCGGCCTGGCGTTAGCCGGCGAATGCGGCAGGGATACCTGAGGCTCGATGGCGGATACATCATATTCGATGGAGCGTGCGTATTCGGCGTCGATATCTGGTTCGTAGACGAGATAAGAACGCCTCGCTCTCGACTTTATGTAAAGCTGTGTCTTATTGTCCACCCGAAAAAGCCCCGCCTTGCCCCCCGCTTCGATAGCCATATTCGCCATGGTAAAACGTCCGTCCATGGAAAGCTCTTCGATAGCCGGGCCGGTAAACTTCATGGCGGCATAAAGGGCACCGTCGACGCCGATATCGCCGATGGTATAGAGTATCAGGTCTTTGCCCCCTATCCATTTCCCCAGGGTGCCGTTATAAACGAAGTTGATAGTCGGCGGTACCTTCATCCAGATATCGCCGGTAGCCATGGCGGCGGCGATGTCCGTCGAGCCCATGCCGGTGGCAAAGGCGCCGACCGCGCCATAAGTGCAGGTATGAGAGTCCGCCCCGATGACGACATCGCCGGGGAGCACCAGTCCCTGCTCAGGGATGAGGACATGCTCAATGCCCATCTCCCCTACCTCAAAGTAGTGTATGCCCTGCTCGCGGCAGAAGTCACGCATCAGCTTTGCCTGTTCGGCGGAAAGTATATCCTTATTGGGGACGAAATGGTCGGGCACCATGACAATCTTGGCAGGGTCGAAGACCTTATCCACTCCCAGGCGCCGGAACTCGTTTATGGCTATGGGAGCCGTGATGTCGTTGGACACAATCATATCAACCCGGACGTTAATGAATTCGCCGGGAGTGACCTCATCTCTATCAGCGTGTGCCGCCAGTATTTTTTCCGCCAGATTCAATGTTTTTCCCCTTAGTAATAAATTTCTCCGCGATGTGTGAAGGACGGGACATAACAGATTATAGCGACTTGCGGAAAACCATACAACCCGATATTGACGGAGGCCGCCCTAATCGGACTTACGGCGGGCCGCAATCAGGCGGTTGAGGGCGTTGATGTAAGCCTTGGCGCTGGAAACGATGATATCGGTATCGGCGCCGCGTCCGGTATAGGAAACGCCGTCGCTCTCGATGCGGATGAGCACCTCGCCGATGGCGTCAATGCCCTCGGTAATCGATTTTACGCTGAACTCGGTAAGCGAATTGGACACCTTGACCAGCCGGTTAATAGCCTTGTAAACGGCGTCTACCGGTCCCGTCCCCAGCGCGGCGTCTTCCATCGCTTTACCCCCCGGACCGATAAGCCTGACCGCCGCGGTGGGGATGCCCCTATCGCCGCAGGTAACCTGGAGGCGGTCAAGGTGGTACTCCTCAGATATCGTCCGCTGCTCCTCGGCCACCAGCGACTCTATGTCGCGGTCGGTGATGTCTTTCTTCTTGTCCGCCAGCTCTTTAAAGGCAGTGAAGGCTTTATTCAGGTCTTCCTCTTTCAGGCTATAACCCAGTTCGGAAAGCCTCTCGCGGAAGGCGTGGCGACCGCTGGTCTTGCCCAGCACCAGGCTGCTCGAAGGCACGCCCACCGAACGGGGGTCGATGATTTCGTAGGTAGCCGACTTCTTAATCATGCCGTCGACATGCAGTCCCGAAGAGTGACGGAAGGCGTTCCCGCCGACGATAGCCTTGTTGGGCTGCACCGTGAACCCGGTGAGGTCGCTTACCATACGACTGGTCCGGTAAATCTGCCTGGTATCAATATCTGTGGTCAGGTCAAAGAAATCGGCGCGGGTCTTGATAGCCATAACGATTTCTTCCAGGGCGGCGTTGCCGGCCCTCTCGCCGATGCCGTTTATGGTGCACTCCACCTGCCGGGCGCCTCGCCTGATAGCCTCCAGGCTGTTGGCAACCGCCAGGCCGAGGTCGTTATGGCAGTGAACGCTGACGACAGCTTTATTAATGTTGGGGACCTTCCTGAAAACCCCATCGATTAAGTCGCCGAACTGCTGCGGCATGGCGTAGCCGACCGTGTCCGGGATATTGACCGTGGTGGCCCCGGCATTTATAACTGCTTCTAAAAGCTGATAGATGTATTCCGGCTCGGTGCGTGAGGCGTCCATGGCGGAAAACTCGATGTTGGAGCAGTATTTCCGGGCATGGGCTACCGTATCGCAGGACATCTTAAGAATCTCTTCGCGGCTCTTGCGCAGCTGGTAAAAGAGATGAATATCCGATGACGACAGGACGATATGGACACGCGGATTGGCGGCGCCTTTAACCGCATCCCAGCTGTCATCGATAGCCTTGAGATTGGCGTGCGTCAGCACGCAGATAGAAGGTTCGCGAACTTCTTTCGAGATAGTCCTGACAGCCTCGAAATCGCCGGGAGAAGTGACTGGAAAACCAGCCTCGATGATGTCAACGCCCAGTTTTTCCAGCTGACGGGCGATTTCTAGCTTTTCCTGAACGTTTAGAGAGCCCCCCGCCGCCTGTTCCCCGTCCCTTAACGTGGTATCAAATATAAAAACCCTGTCCATATATCAGTTCCTCCTTGGAGAATTTTTGGATACAACCGCCTGACCCCCTCTCTTCAAATCAGAGAGGGGCGGGTAAGGATGAGGATAATTCTCCGCAGATATGAACTCATATAATATGACATGGTTGTATACATTATAAACGATTTGTATGCGTTTGTCTATAGGGGGAAACTTGAATCTTGACATATGGGGAAATAGAGTAGTAGCTTTATTTAATAAAGATAGCTGCTCAAGTTTTCTGAGCAGAGGGAGGCATATCTGTTGAATGAGAACAAAGTGGCGGTAATTGGCGGAGGCACTGCCGGATTTCTAGCGGCTCAGGCGGCCGCTCAGCACGGCGCCAGGGTAACTGTTATAGAAAAAGAGAAAGTGGGAGGCATTTGCCCGAACTGGGGTTGCATACCCATGTGCTTTATGGACCACTGTGCCGACGTTATCAGAACGATAAGAAAGGCAAACGGATATGGTATCAGCGCCGGAGAAGTTGAGATTGATTATCCCAGACTGATAAGCGGGAAAGATAAGGTGGTCCAGGGCATAGTCGCCGGCATGGAAGCCAGATTACAGGCTACCGGCGTTAAGGTTGTTATCGGGTCGGCAAAGCTGCTATCGCCAAATGAGATAGAAATATCTACTGATGACAGCAAGAGTGAATCAATATCGGCGGATAAAATAATCATCGCTTCGGGTTCGACAGCCAGGAGGTATGAAGTGCCCGGTGCCTACGGAACAAGGGTACTTACTACCAAGGAACTCTTGAGCTTGAATGAGCTTCCGAAGAGCCTGGTCATTATAGGCCGCAGCGTGACGGCGCTGGAACTGACCGCCGTCTGGAGTAATCTGGGAAGCAGCGTCAGCCTGATAGCCAGAAAACCCAGGTTGCTCCCCAATGAAGATAGTGAATTAGCCGACCATATACGAAAGGCCCTGGAAGATGACGGAGTGCGTATTTATACGGGGAATATCGAGAGGATTGATGATAGTGAAGCAGGCGTTACTGTTACCGTCTCCGGTGACGGGGGAAAACGGGAGGTAACTGCTCAGTTCGCGGTATTCGCGCTGGGTCAGCAGCCGCGCGTGGAAGGACTCGGCCTGGAGAAAGCCGGAGTGGCGGCAGGCGACAGCAGGATTGAAACAAACGAGAGGATGGAGGCCAGCGTTCCCGGGATATACGCCGCCGGTGACGCTTCCGGCGAAATAATGCTGGCAAGCGTGGCTATGGTTCAGGGGATGGTAGCCGGGACAAACGCCGCGGGTGGCAAAGCTTTCATGGACTACCGCGTGGTACCCCGGTCGGTACGTACGGTGCCGCCGATATCGGCGGTGGGAATGACCGAAGAAGCGGTAAGAGAGAAGGGGCTAGACATTAAGGTGGGTAAATTTCCCTTTGAGCAAAACCCCAGAGCCAGAATGATCGGGGAAAGCCGGGGATTTGTAAAAATTATCGCCGATGCTGCATCGGGTGAAATTCTGGGAGTACATATCATCGGCCCTCAGGCGCCCGAGCTGATACATGAAGCGGCGGCCGTCATGCAGAAACGAGGGACGGCGCGGGACATCGCAGCTAATATTCACGGGCACCCGTCTCTACACGAGACGATACAGCGGGCAGCCCAGGGTATGCGCATATAGTTATATTGCTTAAATTAGCGTGAGTAAAACGGGGGAGAAGATAAATACAAACAAATATTCAGACTATTTCTTCTTTGTCCACTCCGATATAAACCACATCAGACCGCAACCCCCGAGCAGGAATCCTAATCCACCCAGAAAGATACCCAGATTAGCCAGTGAGTCCATGTCTTTACTTCCAAAATGATAATGGGTAGAGAATACTATATTCATTCTTAAAATGAAACATTATGTTCGTATACAAGGGCGGCGCGTCTAAACTGAAGCTACGATGGACAAACCGGGAAGTTTGACAACCAGGTGTCAGGGATATATTATCATTCATAAAAGAGAGGGACTGAACTAACTTATTAAGAATTGAAATAGGATATCCTAATTAATCCGGCTTTACCGAAGTATTGAGACCTCGATCAGTATATAATCAGGCAGGTAAAAACAGCTATGAAGGGAGAGAGAAATATGTGGTGGAAAAAGAAAAAGGAGAAGAAAGAGGAAGAGCAAGAAGAAAAAGAGGTAAGTTTACTGAAAGAGTTGTGCGGAGATGACGAAAAATTATATGTTTTTCTCAGTCATTATTTATATGAAAACCCGTTAACAGCCATATCCGGAAAAGATCTCGATGTCCTCATCGAAGAGGCGGGAAAAAGCGGGAACTTTGAACAGGCAGTGGACAAGGCCATTTTTGAGGGTTCTCAAAACCCAGAGGAAAGGGAAAGGTACATCAAAGTTCTCCGAGACCTCGCGTCGAAAACCATAAAAACGACAGAACAACAAAAAGAGAAGGCAGCGAAGGAAGGACTCACCGACTGGACCGCTTCTCTTGAGTTAAGAATTGAAAATCAGAAATTTTTACGCGAAAGAACCGAAGTAATAATAAAGGTGGCTTCGCAGTTCTACAAAGAGAAACTGGTTGAACTGGGAGAAGTCGAGAGAAGAGAAGAGAGAGGAAAAGAAAGAAAAAGGGCGGAAAGTGATGAATGGAGAACAAGGCAACTGGAAGAGGCGGAGCGAGAAGCAAGAAAAAAAGAGATTAAAAAGATGAGTGGTGAAGAGAAAAGGGAAGCTGAGAAACAATATGAAAGGGAAGAGCTGGCAGCCGAGGAAAGAAAAGAAATAAGAGCGGAGGAGAGAAGAAAAGCAGAAAGTGAAGAAAGGCGAATAGGGGAGCAAGAGGAATCGGAACGAGAAGCAAGAAAAAGGGAAAGAAAAGGGAACTAAGACGAGGGGGAGTTTACGCCCACTCTCACTGCGCCTTCCCCTGTTGTGGGGTGGAGGAGTAAAATTCAGGAATATGCCGGAGATGATGCGAGGGCCTGCCTACGCTAAAGCTTCGGTGGACAAGCGGCCCGGGTGAGAAAAGATAATTGCCGAGGGGCAAAAGGAAGAGGGGGCTTTCGCCCCCCCCTGAACTCGAATAACTGAAAACCTAATTGCTCTGCCGTCCCGCAGTTCCTTTGGCGGTCTTCAGGTCAGCTTTCTCCGGCTCCTTGGGACGCAGGTCACGGGTGGCTTTGCCCGCCCGCCACATCTCCGAATTACCCATCTCGGAAAGCTCTTTGCCCAGCAGTTGCTGGTAGTCAGGACGACCGCAGGATTCGATGACGCGCTTGGTCTCGACGCCGGAAGCCACCCTCTCGTAAAGCTCTTTGAAAAGGGGCATAACGGCTTCCTTGAACCTGGGCTTCCAGTCGAGGGCGCCACGCTGGGCGGTAGCCGAGCAGTTGGCGTACATCCAGTCCATGCCGTTCTCCGCTACGAGCTTTATCAGGCTTTCGGTAAGCTCTTCGACGGTCTCGTTGAACGCCTCGCTGGGACTGTGCCCGTGCTGGCGGAGGGTATCGTACTGGGCTTCCATGATGCCCGCCAGGGCGCCCATGAGCACGCCGCGTTCCCCGACGAGGTCGGAAAACACCTCATTCTCGAAGGTGGTGGGGAAAAGGTAGCCGGAACCGACGGCTATGCCCAGAGCAAGGCAGCGTTCCCGGGCGCGACCGGTGGCGTCCTGAAACACGGCGAAGCTGGAGTTAATGCCGGCGCCGGAGAGGAAGTTGCGTCGCAAAGACGTCCCCGAACCTTTGGGCGCCACCATGATAACGTCCACGTCCTTCGGCGGTATGATTCCCGTCTGATCCTTATAGACTATGGAGAACCCGTGGGAAAAGTACAGCGCGTCGCCGGCCTTCAGGTGTTTCTTGATATCGGGCCAGATAAGCTTCTGGGCGGCGTCGGCAACCAGCATTTCGACAATCGTGCCGCGTTCGGCCGCTTCCTCTATCTCGAACAGGTCGACGCCGGACTTCCAGCCGTCGGTGACGGCGCGGTCCCAGTCCCGCATGAACTGTTTCGACTGCCCGATGATGACGTTAAAGCCGTTGTCCTTCATGTTGAGCGATTGCCCGGGTCCCTGAACGCCGTACCCGATAACTGCGATCGTCTCGTTCTTAAGTACATCCCGGGCTTTCACCATGGGGAACTCGTTCCTGATGATTACTTCTTCCTTCACGCCACCAAAATCAATGATAGCCATGATATTTACTTCCTTCCGATATTTATTTTTTAGAACGACTCCGGGCGGCTTTTGGCTGCGCCGCCGAAGCACCGATGGTGCCGCGGACCATGGCAATGCGTCCGGTCCGGGCAATCTCCCTGATGCCGAAGCCGCGTAAAAGCTGGAGCATGGAGTTGATTTTATCCTCATCTCCAGTGATTTCAATGGTCAGCGTGTCCGAGGCTACGTCGACGATGTTGGCACGAAAGATATCGGCAATCTCGATAATCTCGCTGCGCGTTGCCGAATTAGCCTTCACCTTCACCATCGCCAGCTCCCGGGTGGTTATCTTATCGCCGGTGATATCGGATACTCTGACCAGGTCTACCAGCTTGTCCAGCTGTTTCCTGACCTGTTCCACCATAGCGTTGGAACCGTTGACGACGATGGTTACCCGTGATAGATGCGGTTCCTCGCTGTGGCCCACGGCGATGCTTTCGATATTAAAGCCGCGCCTCCGGAAAAGGCTGACCATGCGGTTGAGGACGCCGGGCCTGTCCTGGACAATAGCGACTATGGTGTGCTTGTTCGTGGCCATGTCGATACCTCTTTCTTCGGTTGTTCGATAAATTCAATATTGGCGGCTCCCGGGGGGACCATGGGGAAGACGTTCTCTTCCGGCTCAATCATGAAATCGATGAGAAACGGTCCGTCGTAGTCCATCGCCTTCTGTATCGCCCCCAGTACGTCTTCTCGACTGGTAACCCGTACGCCGGGGATGCCGTAAGCCTCGGCGACCTTAACGAAGTCTGGCCCGGAGAGGGGGGTGGCGACATATCGCTTCTCATAGAACAGGTCCTGCCACTGCCTTACCATCCCCAGATATCCGTTATTCATCACGGCTATCTTGACGGCTATCTTGTCCTGAACGAGCGTACCTAACTCCTGAATGGTCATCTGCAAACTGCCGTCGCCGTCAATCAGCCAGACGGTTTTATCGGGGCAGCCAACCTTAGCACCCATCGCCGCCGGCAGCCCGAAGCCCATGGTGCCCAGTCCTCCTGAGGAGATAAAGTGCCCCGGCTCCCTGTGGAGGTAGTGCTGGGCAGCCCACATCTGGTGCTGCCCCACGCCGGTAACGGTGATAGACTCGCCGTGGGTGGCTTCGTAAAGCTGGTCGATGATATACTGCGGCAGCAGTCCGGCGCCATCATATACGTCCATCATCGGGTGCTGTTTCCGCCACTCTTCAATTTGCTGAATCCAGTCGACGTGCTCTTTGGTTTCAATTAACTTCTGTAAAGCCTGGAGTACCGCCTTGACATCGCCGACGATGGGCACGGTGACCGACACGTTTTTCCCGATTTCCGCCGGGTCAAGGTCGATATGGATGACTTTGGCATGAGGCGCAAAGCCGTTGATATTGCCGGTAACGCGGTCGTCGAACCTCATGCCGATGGCGATAAGCAGGTCGGTGCTGTCCAAGGCTTTATTGGCGAACCCGGAGCCGTGCATGCCGGCCATACCGTAGCTGAGCACGTGGTCCTCAGGGAAGCAACCGATGCCCAGCAGCGTGGTAATGACCGGGATCTGGGCGGTCTCGGCGAACTGCTTCAATTCATCGCTGGCGCCGGAGATGATGACGCCCCGGCCGGCGACAATCACCGGATTCTTCGACTCGTTTATCAGTTTGGCGGCATTCTTGAGCTGGGTGGGATGACCGCGGGTGGGTATTTTATAGCCGGGTATATCTATTTTTTCGGGATATTTATACTCAGCCTCTTCCTGCATCACGTCCTTGGGCAAGTCGATGAGCACGGGGCCCGGACGACCTGTCCTGGCAAGGTAAAAAGCCTCCTTGAAGATGCCAGCCAGCGACCCGGCATCCATGGCAACGTAGCTATGCTTGGTAATGGGCAGCGTAATGCCGGTAATGTCTATCTCCTGGAAGGCGTCCTTGCCGATGAACGGCCGGGCTACCTGACCGGTCAGGGCGACAATAGGGACGGAATCCAGGTAAGCGTTGGCGATGCCGGTCACCAGGTTAGTGGCTCCCGGTCCCGAGGTAGCCATACACACGCCCACCCTGCCCGTCGCCCGGGCATAGCCGTCGGCGGCATGGGCAGCACCCTGCTCGTGGCGTGTCAGGATATGCCGGATTTGCGGGTATTGCGGCAGCGTATCATAGAAAGGCAGGAGGACGCCACCGGGAAAGCCGAACATCACGTCGACGCCCTCGGCTATCAGGCTTTCACATATTATCTGGGCACCTGTCTTTTTCATATGTTACTCCTTTTATTTTCGGAAGACCGCGCCGGTGCTTGCCGAGGTTACCTTCTCGATATAGCGGGAGAGATAGCCCGTCTTTATTCTCGGTTCAAACCCGGGCAGCTTAGCCAGGCGGTCGTTTATTTCTTTATCGTCAAGCTCAACATCGAGCCTGTGTCCGGGAATATCTATGTTGATGATATCCCTTTCTTTGACGGCGGCGATTGGTCCGCGGGCAGCCGCCTCCGGAGAGACATGCCCGATGGACGCGCCACGGGTAGCCCCGGAGAAACGGCCATCGGTAATCAATGCCACCTCCTTGTCCAGTCCAATGCCGGTTATCAACGATGTCGGTGTGAGCATCTCGCGCATACCGGGACCTCCCTTGGGGCCCTCGTAGCGGATAACCAGCACGTCGCCGGACTTAATTTTCTTACTCATAATCGCTTTCGTAGCCTCTTCCTCGGAGTCGAACACCCGGGCGGGGCCGCGGTGCTTCATCATCTCCGGGGCAACTGCCGCCTGCTTGACGACGGCGCCTTCCGGAGCCAGGTTGCCGAAGAGAATAGCCAGACCGCCGGTATCCGCATGAGCGGTCTTTACCGAGCGGATAACCTCGCTATTTAGCGTTTTCACGCCGGAGAGGTTCTCCCCGACGGTCTTTCCGGTTACCGTAAACGATTTCAGCTTCAGGAACCCTTTCACCTCGTTCATGACGGCGGGTATGCCCCCAGCCATGTCCAGGTCTTCGATGTGGTGAGGTCCGGAGGGCCTCAGCTTGCAGAGGTACGGAGTACGCTGGCTGATATCGTGGATGTTGGAAAGCTTGAAATCAATACCCGCTTCATTAGCGATAGCCATAAGGTGCAGTACCGAGTTAGTGCTGCCTCCCAGCGCCATGTCCACCGTGAAGGCGTTATGAATGGCATCGGCGGTGATGATATCACGCGGTCGGATGTTTTTCGCCAGGATATTCATTACCTGGCGTCCGGCTTCTTTAGCCAGCGCCCGTCGCCGGGCATCCACCGCAGGGATGGTGCCGTTCCCCGGCAGTCCCATCCCCAGCACTTCGGTCAGGCAGTTCATGGTATTGGCGGTAAACATGCCGGCGCAGCTGCCGCAGCCGGGGCAGGCGTGCTGCTCCAGCCTGATGAGTTCCTCTTCGGTCATGCTGCCGCCGGTGACAGCCCCGAGTCCTTCAAAGACCGTATTCAGGTCTATTTTTTCCCCGTCCAGGTGTCCCGCCAGCATGGGGCCGCCGCTGATGAAGATACAGGGCAGGTTGAGCCTCAGCGCCGCCATAAGCATGCCGGGGATAATCTTGTCGCAGTTAGGTATGAATACCAGGGCATCGAAGGCATGGGCTTCCGCCATCGTCTCCACCGTATCGGCAATCAGTTCGCGACTGGGCAGGCTGTATTTCATGCCGGAGTGGTTCATGGCAATACCGTCGCAGATGGCTATCGTATTAAACTCGAAAGACACGCCGCCCACCTCGCTGACCCCTTCCCTGGCGGCTTCGGCGATAGTACGCAGGTGGATATGCCCGGGAACGACGTCCGTAAAGCTGTTAACGATGCCGATAAACGGTTTTTCCATATCGGCGCGCGTGCAGCCCAGGGCGTAAAGCAAGGAACGATGGGACGCCCTTTCTATTCCTTTTTTCACGGCATCACTTTTCATTTTCTCTCTCCACCAAATAGCGCTACTAAAAAAATAACCGTCTCAGAAGACGGACCGGGAGATAATTTTGACCTTAGAGCCCGTATCTAAAGATAGCATGAGTTTACGTTTATTGTCAAGCTAGTTGGAGGGGTATTTCTTTCGGGCTAAGCTGTTGATGATACCGGGCGGTTCGGGTGGGAAAAGATAACTACCGTGGGGGGGAGGAGGTGGATTCCAGCCTGCGCTGGAATAACAATATAAAATAACCTCAACCCCGCTTACACTGCTCTTCTTCTATTTTCCTGATTTTCTCTATCCGGGCAATGTGCCTGCCGCCTTCGAAGTCGGTGGTGAGAAAGACCTCCAGTATGGCGGGAAGACGCGCCTTGACTTCCTCGGCAGCAAGACAGCAGATTTGGGCGTTGTTATGCAGTCGGGCACGCTTGGCGGTAAAGGCGTTGTAGCACTGGGCCGCCCTGACGCCATTAACTTTATTGGCGGCGATGCACATGCCGATGCCCGTGCCGCAAATCAATATACCCCTATCGAATTCGCCGTCGACGATAGCCTTCGCCACATGTACGGCGATATCCGGATAGTCCACGGAGTCTTCCGTATAGCAGCCGAAGTCATGCCAGTTGAACCCTTTTTCATCGATTATCCTGATAACAGTTTCTTTCAGAGAGCAACCCCGGTGGTCGCTGCCGATAGCAATACGCACGGATACAACCTCCTAAGAATCTTTTTCGGGTTGATGAAACATCTTAATCCTGTCGTGTACTTCCAGCCAACTGACGCGTCCCTGACGGATAAGCTGGGGCGGGTCGGCAGACAGGTCTACGATGGTGGAGAGTTCGCGGACTTTCAGCGGTCCCTGGTCGAGCACCATGGCAACTTCCTGAATGCTTTCTCCCAGTTGTTCCAGAACCTCTTCGACCGAGTAAGTCCCCGGCCGGCCGCTGATATTGGCGCTGGTCGCCGTCAAAGGATGACCGGATACCTGCGAAAGGCGCAGTATTACTTCATTGTCCGGGATACGTATGCCTACGGTATCCCCGCCGGCAACCAGCAGCGACGGAACGATGTCCTTTTTCTTGAGTACCAGGGTCAGCGCGCCGGGAAGGTAGTAGTCGGCGAGATAACTGGCATAATCGTTGACTTCGGCGTACTTTTCCGCTTCTTCCAGAGAGGTGACAGCGATATGTATCGGATTCCCGAAAGAACGCCCCTTGAGGTGAAAGACCCTGGCGATAGCCCGCGTGTCCAGGGCGTTGGCGGAGAAAGCGTAGCCGGTATCGGTCGGGCAGACGACCACCTGCCCCCGGGATATAAGTCTCGCCGCGCGTTCGAGTAGTCTGAAGTCGGGATTAGAGGCATTGATTTTTTCTATTTTCGTCTTCATATCATCCCCCAAGCGGAGCATTGGGAAACACGTTAAGACGTAAATCAGAGGTCTCGCCCCTCATTATTCTAGCGTATCCGGCGGCGGCAATCATAGCGGCGTTATCCGTGCAGAGTGATAAATCGGGGAAAAAGACCTCAATACCCTTTTCCTGGCAGGTCTCCGTAAAGACCTCCCGGAGCCGGCTGTTGGCGGACACACCGCCGGTAACGCTGACCGAATTAACGCGCTTTTCTGCAGCAGCACGCATCGTCTTGGCGACCAGCACGTCTACGACCGCTTCCTGGAAGCTGGCGGCGATATCCGGCAGGGGCAGCTTTTCGCCGCGGGCAAGCGGTCCCTTAAACTTATTGATTACGGCGGTCTTGAGTCCGCTGAAACTGAAATCAAGCTCTTTACGCCGGAACATGGGACGTGGGAAGCTGAAAGCCTTCCGGTTGCCCTCCCGGGAAAGCTCGTCGATGATTCTGCCCCCTCCGGTGTTCCTGTCGGCGTAAAGCAAGCCGAGGAATTTGGCGACCTTATCGAAGGCTTCACCGGCGGCGTCATCCAGCGTTGTCCCCAGCAATTCGTAGGTGCTGCCGTCTTTAACGTAGAGAAGCATAGTATGGCCGCCGGAGACCGTCAGGCAGACGTGGGGAAAGGGCAACTCCGGGTGGCTCAGGCGATTGGCGAAGATGTGCCCTTCCACGTGATGCAAGCCGATAAGCGGGATATGCCGGGCGTAGCTGATGGATTTTGCCGCTGCCACGCCGACCATCAGGCAGCCGATAAGCCCCTGCTTCGAGGAAACGGCGACGGCTTCCACGTCGTCCAGGGTTTTATTGGCTCTATCAAGGGATTCTTTGACAATGTAACCGATAAGCTCGGTATGACGCCGGGCGGCAATCTCCGGCACCACGCCGCCGTATTTTTTCAGTAAGTCGAACTGCGTGGCGATGATGTTGGAAAGCACCAGCCTGCCGTCTTCAACCAGCGCGGCGGCGGTCTCGTCACATGAAGTTTCGATACCCAGAACCAGCATAATCCAGCCTTTACTTCACGATTTTTTCGCGTACTTATTCACGAATGCTTTAGCCGTCGACTCCTTCAGGTATAGCGGCGTCAGAGCCAGAACATCGTCGCTTTCCCCCCGGGCGAGGCGCTTTGCAGCGAGGCAGGCAACCGCCGCGCCGCAGGGTTTTCGTTCTAAAGGGATAACGTCTTTACCCGTTGCACGAGCGATGGCTTCCGCCATTGATGATATATCCGTGCCGATGACAACGCATGATTCAGTTATTAGTTCCGTCAGTCCGGCAATGCCACCGACGTAGTAATCGCCCTTGCGCATAATCTCATTATTCTTAAAATTATAGAGTCCGGCGTAAACGGCGTCGCCGGCGCCGACGCTGATGATGGGGCACAGGAGTCGTGACGAATCACGGGCGGTATATGCCAGAGCTTCAAAAGTGGGAATGCCAGCGACGGGTTTAGCGGTGGCGAACGCCAGCATCTTGCCCACGGTAACCCCCACTCTTATCCCGGTCCAGGAACCGGGACCCAGCCCCACCCCGATACCGTCCACCGCCTCTATAGCCAGTCCGGCGTCTTTCAGTACACTATCTATGTTGGCGACAATCTGCTCCAGGGAATCGGTTTTCGCCGAAAATAAGCTGTCCGCCAGCACTTTATCGCCGTCAGTTATCCCGACGGCGTTGTCATAACCGGAGGTATCCAGGCCGAGCACAATCACAGCCGTTTTATCTCCTTAAAAACCCCGGCATAGTTGCTGCCGCGGGATGATATATCAATCCTCCGCTTGCGAGCGGACATTATCTCGAAATTCACCTTCAAAATATCCTCGGGGAGGAGAGGAAAAATCCTTTCCGCCCATTCGATAATCATCACGCCACCGCGGGCACGGGCAAGATAGTCCGTCATGCCCAGTTCAACGGCATCCCTGGCGTTACTGAGCTGGTACATGTCCAGGTGAAAAACGGGCAGCCTGCCCCGGTATTCGTTAACGAGGATAAAGGTGGGGCTGTTCACCTGCCGGACCGGGACATCCAGTCCGGCGCAGATGCCGCGGGTCAGCAGCGTCTTGCCGCAGCCGAGTTCACCGGTCAGGGCGATGATGCTGCCGGCGCGCAGCCTTTTGCCTGTTTTTTCGCCCAGGGCGGATGTGGCTGCGGGACTGCGGCTGATAAATATATATTCCACCTGACGACAGTATAGCATTTCCCGCTGCAACCTCCCAAGACGATTCTTTGCAGAATAGAGAACCCTGTGCTATGATGCAGGCTGGACAAGCAGGCCGGATGAACAAGTCAGTTTCAATTATCATACCGACGTATAAAGAGCGGGATAATATCAAGGCTCTTGTAGAGAGGATTGCCGGCGTCTTATCGGGACGCGACTATGAAATCGTCTTTATCGACGATAACAGCCGGGACGGGACGGAAGAGCTTGTCGCCAATCTGGCTAAAAAGTACCCGACTCGAATAATCGTGCGAACGACTGAACGCGGGCTGGCATCGGCGGTGGTCCACGGTATTGAAAATACCCAGGGCGATACCGTCGTGGTAATGGACGCCGATTTGCAGCACCCTCCGGAAATCATCCCCGATTTATTGGAAAAAGTAAGTAATAGCGCTGATATTGCCATCGCCAGCCGGTACGTGGAGGGAGGCAGCTGCGGGGAGTGGGGAATTGTCAGGAAGATAGTATCGGCCGGGGCTATTAAACTAGCCCATCTCCTGCTGCCGACGACCAGAGCGGTGAAAGACCCCATGTCCGGTTTTTTCAGCTTCAAACGGCAGGTTATTAAAAAAGCCAGGCTAAAGCCGAGCGGTTACAAAATCCTCCTGGAGGTGCTGCTGGAGGGTGAGTTCGCCAATGTAGCCGAAGTACCTTTTAAATTCAGCCTCCGCTATGACGGCGAGAGCAAACTGAACGCCAGACAGCAAATCGAGTATTTACGGCACCTTTCGAGCCTGATGTGGCGAAAAGGAGAAATACTCCGATTTATCAAGTTCTGCCTGGTTGGTTTGAGTGGAGTGGGGATAAACGAAGGCCTGCTGTGGCTATTCACAGAAAAAGTCGGCTTAATTTACCTGGCATCGGCAGCAATCGCTATCGAAACGTCGATTATATCCAACTTTATTTTGAATAACTACTTCACTTTCCGGCAACGGAACGAGCCGGGTGTAAAAGCCTTTTTTTCCCGCCTCCTGAAATTCAACGTAGTCAGCCTGGCCGGCCTGGGCATCAACCTGGGTATACTCGCGCTGTTTACCGAAGTGTTCGGTATCTACTATTTGCTGGCAAACCTGGTCGGTATCGCCGTGGCTTTCCTCTGGAATTACCTGGTCAATACCTGGTGGACGTGGCGATAACGGGAATCTTCATGCCGAGGTGGCGAGGGCCGGTAAAAGCTGTCCGTTTGTATCAGAACCACACTCATTTATCAGGATAGCCGCCAGAAGAATAATATCTATATAGAAAAAATACCCCCACAGACTGCGCCAGGCGAAGAAAAGAGGCAGTAGCGACAGCACCGGGGCGGTATTGGGGTAACGGCGGCAGTTGAAGAAATACCAGACGAGTGATGCCACCAGAATGCCGAATTCCACGAGACTGAATAGCGTCGGAGATCGAACGTCCAGCACACCACCGCTGACCAGAGATATAAAACCTACCCCCAGAGGGAACATATCGTCAATCACGGGGGCGAGTATCGAGGTCAGCCACAGGCGCGGGTCACCGGCAATAAACCAGGCGTTGGCGGCAATAAATACCCCACCAATAACCGCCGTTGCAGCCATTAATTGACGCCAGCCTGCCGTTTTTAAAATGAGAATGAGATAGAAAGGCAGAAGGAACCAGGTAATCTGCTTGGTGGATACGGCAATCGCCATAAACAGGGCGGACATCCATAAATTCCTTTTATAAAGTATCCATGCCAGCAATATAAACGGGAAAATAAGTAAACCCGTCTCCCCCGCGGCCATAGAGTTCCAGATTTCTAGGCTGGCGACCAGAGCTATAATGAAGAATACCCGGTATTTACCTGGAGTAAGGAATATCACGTATGCCAGTGCCGGCACCAGTAAGATGAGGTAAATAAACCTGAGGTCGCTGATACCCAGCCATATAAAGGGTGCCGGCAGCAGAAAACACATGGCGGGATAGTTGAACTTGGATTCAAGCTCCGGGGGGACCTGAAATGGATTTTTTACAGCATTCTGCCATAACTCCTCCATCTGCGCCGCGGAGGGGTAAGGAAAGACATCGGCGAACCTGCCCTCACGGAGCGGAGTAAGCTTGTCCGGGGCACCGTCGAACTCAATCATCGCTATCACAATGTTAGTCTCGGCATAAGGGTTTTCACGGTTAAGAATGATATTCGCGCCTTGATGAGTCAGCGCGGTGGCATCGTTATAACCGAAAGTATCGTCCATGGCTACCATCAAGCGGGATAGATTCTCCTCGGGCTGGTCGGAGCCTATCGTCTCCAGACCGATGGTAGTGGCTACTGCCAGCAGCAGGACTCCGACAACACAGAAAACAATGATAACGGTCATGGCGGCTGTCCTGAGCAGATGCTGTTGAGCCTTCAACCGGGTATCGGCAGAGGGTATGGCGATAACGAGCAACAATACCAGAAAGAGCAGCCAGACCGCTGCTCCGGATATCTGATACCAGGCGCTTTTTAGAACGAAGCCGATTGCCGAAAGCGCCGAGGCGACGAGTTTGATAAAGATAGCCGCGAAGAAAAGATATATCCTCGGCGTGGCGCGGTCTGGAGAGAAAATACTCATTTTCATGTTAACCGGGGAACGGGTCACTGGTAGGCCGTTCGTGGTTCAGGTTACATTATATGCCGTTTCAAGGGATTTTCCCAATCAAACTCGAAAATTGCGTCTTTTTCGGTGTTTCATTGCCTGATATTCCGATTTTATGTTAACATCTTGCAATCTTTAAGGCAGGACTGTATCCTTTGATATCTTCCCCGGGGAAGTTGCCAATACAGACGTTATTATGGTATATTATTCTATGGATACTGAAAAAAGTTCACCCCACCCCGACGAAAGCCACCGAGTCTCCACCACCGATGATATCGAGGTCTCCAAATATCTGGAGATAGCCAAAGAAATCGGCGGCGCCCAGCCTGAAATTAGCCAGGAACCGGTCACCGAAGTCAAACGTGAGGCAATCATCGTGCTGGACTTCGGTTCTCAGTATAATCTGCTGATTGCCCGCAGGGTGCGCGAAAGCCAGGTCTACTGCGAACTGATGCCCCACGACACCCCCTGGGAAAAAATCGCTCCGCTCAATCCCAGGGGCTTTATTCTTTCCGGAGGACCTGCCAGCGTTTACGCCAGAAATGCCCCTCTGGCGCCTGCCTACGTTTACGAAAGCCACCTGCCGGTACTGGGTATCTGCTACGGCATGCAGGTAATTACCGAACAGCTCGGGGGGAAGGTGAAGCCCGGGGGAAAACGCGAATACGGACATGCCGTAATGCACCTGAGTCAGGTGGATTCGCCTTTGTTCGCTGGATTACCCGGGTCAACCCCGGTATGGATGAGCCACGGTGATAAAATCGACAAGATGCCGCCGGGCTTCCAGGCGCTGGCGCAAACGGAAAATTCACCATATGCTGTTATCGGCAACGGCAGCAATATTTTCGGCCTCCAGTTCCATCCGGAAGTAGCCCATACCCCTGAAGGCAGGGCAATTCTGAAAAATTTCGTCTATAAAATCTGCGGCTGCAAAGGCAACTGGACGATGGGCAACTTTGTCAACGAGAGCGTGACTCGTATTAAGGAGCAGGTGGGGGGAGGCAGGGTTATTAATGCCCTATCGGGAGGGGTCGATTCCTCGGTGGTAGCCACGCTCATCCACCGCGCTATCGGCGACCAGCTTACTTGTATCTTCGTTAATAACGGACTGCTCCGCCGCGAGGAAGCTGAGCGTACCCTCAAGGTCTTTAAAAATAACCTGGGGATGAATATTATCTATGTAGATGCGACCGAGCGTTTCCTGGATAAACTGAAAGGTGTCATTGACCCCGAGGAAAAGCGCAAAGTCATTGGCGAGGAGTTTATACGTGTCTTCGAAGATGAGGCTAATAAGATAGGCAGAGTCGATTTCCTGGCGCAGGGTACCCTCTACCCCGACGTTATCGAGAGCGTGTCATCCGTAAGCAACGTCTCCGCCAAGATAAAGTCGCACCATAACGTCGGCGGACTTCCTGCCAGGATGACGTTGAAGCTGCTGGAGCCGCTGAGATACCTCTTTAAAGACGAGGTAAGGCAGGTAGGCGCAGAACTGGGACTGCCGGAGGAGATGGTCTGGAGGCAGCCCTTCCCAGGGCCAGGCCTGGCGATAAGATGCATCGGGGAAGTGAGCAGAGAAAAGCTGGAAATACTGCGCAGCGCAGATTTTATCCTGATGAACGAGATAAAGAAGGCGAAGCTGTACCGGCAGCTCTGGCAGAGCTTCTGCGTGCTGACCGACGTGAGGTCGGTGGGGGTGATGGGGGACTACCGCACCTACGGCTATCTGGCGGCGGTACGCGCCGTCACCAGCGACGATGCCATGACCGCCGACTGGGCACGTCTGCCCTATGACTTACTGTCAAGAATTTCCAACCGCATCGTTAACGAGGTGGACGGGATAAACCGGGTGGTCTATGATATAACGTCCAAGCCGCCGAGCACAATAGAGTGGGAGTGATGGGGATTAGTGTTGAAGAGCTGATTGAAAACCTGAACCACAGCATTCAAGAATTCAAAAAGTGCATCGCTCTATTGCCGGAGTCTTTATTTCTCAAAAGGATGGACGGTTGGTCGCCACGGGACGTCACCGCGCACCTGATTGGCTGGAATTTACATACGATAATAGGATGCGAGCAGTTGAGGAAAGGGGAAACTCCTTTCTATTTTATCGACCCTGGGGACGATTTCTGTAAAGTAAACGCCGTATCAGTACGTGAGTATGGTTCGGAGGACAGGACCCATTTATTACTCCAGCTTGATGACTCCACCGAGAAGCTGAAGAGGTTTCTAAACGCGATTGACACCGCTTACTGGGAAACTGACTTTGGAGTTACATATAACGGAGTAACAGTTACCATTAAGAACACTGTTAACGCACTCATTCATGATTATATTGAACACAGACAGCATATTGAAAGAGGGAGCTAAAAAGAGGCAGGAGAATCTTTGATGGTCACGCCGCTGATGATACGATGGCGGCCTGGGTGGGAAAAGATATGAAACGATGGTGGGCGGTAGAGAGGTATATCAATTAACATGAAGTGTTTTATCTTTCTCCTCATTATAACCCTTCTCTTATCAGTATCCTGTAAGCAGGCGGGGCTTATCTACACCAAAGACGGGAAAATCGAGTGCGGAGGCAACGGCGAAGCTATTATACTGAAGAACAATCCCGAGGCTAAAGACCCCACTTTTGATGAGATGATTGCTTTTATCAAGGCGGATACCACGGACTTAAAAGACTATATTGAAGGAACTTATGTCTGCGCCGATTTTGCCGAGGAAGTCCATAATAACGCCGAAGCCGCCGGCATCAGGGCCGGCTGGGTGAGTATCACCTTCTTCGGCACCGATGAAGGCCACGCCCTGAACGCCTTCGAGACGACCGACCGCGGTCTGGTATATATCGATTGTACCAGCGGCGTTTCAACAAATGGTGAAGATGAGGGGCAGTACCGGGATACCGTAGCTTACATCGAAACAGGCAGGAGGTATGGTATACTGAACATCGACCTGGTGGTATCCTCTCCGTATGATTACTATCCCCTGCAATACGATTTCTACGCAGATTGTGAGAAAGGATGGCTGGAATTCCAGACGATGTCCGAGCTTTTCAATCAGGAAGTGGATAAATATAATGACGAGATAAAAGGGAAGGTATTTGTTTACGGTTCTCCTGAAGCAGAAAGGATGTCCGCCTGGAAGAAAGAATTGGAGCAGCAAGAGAAGGAACTGAAAAGACTGGGAGAAAAGCTGGGTAATCGCTGGTACCAGTCGGAATATTCCGGGTTTAATGTTAAGGACATACAGATACACTGGTAGTTATGCATGGACGATTTATCGTATAATAAAGAGCGTTCCGGAAAACAGCAGGCGGAGGCACTAAGTTGAAAATCCTTGTTGTAGGAAGCGGGGCCAGAGAGCATACGCTGGTATGGAAACTGGCCCGGAGCCCTAAAGCCGAAGAGGTATACGCCGCTCCGGGTAATGCCGGCACGGCAAAAATAGCCACCAATCTTAATTACAAAGCTGACGAGATTGGCGGACTGCTGAAATTCGCCAGGGAAAACCGCATCGACCTTACCGTGGTCGGCCCCGAGGGTCCTCTGGCAGCCGGCATTGTCGATGCTTTTACGGAAATCGGGCTGACCATCTTCGGTCCCAACCAGGCAGCCACTGAAATAGAATCGAGTAAAGCTTTCGCTAAAGACCTCATGCACCGGCACGGGATACCCTGCGCCGATAGCGCCAGTTTCTCTGAATACGAAAAAGCCCTTGAATACCTGAAAACACAGAAGCTGCCCGTCGTCATCAAAGCGGACGGGCTGGCCCAGGGCAAAGGAGTCATCGTCGCCGAGACTATGAAAGAAGCACAAAAGACCCTTACCGATATGATGAAGTCGAAAATGTTCGGCGCGGCGAGCAATAAAGTGGTCATCGAAGAGCACCTTTACGGGCGGGAGTTGAGCTTTTTCATCTTTACCGACGGCGAGAGGGTTGTCCCGACGGTACCCGCCTGCGATTATAAAAGGATTTACGACGGCGACAGGGGCCCGAATACCGGCGGCATGGGGAGTTACAGTCCCCCGCCTTTTTATAATGATGTTATGGGTGAGATTATTCTTAAGACGATAATGAAGCCCGCGGTATTAGCCCTGAATGACGACGGCAGACGGTATAAAGGGGCCCTGTACGGTGGTCTCATGATCACCAATCATGTGCCGAAAGTAATAGAATTCAACGCCCGGCTGGGCGACCCGGAGGCACAGGTAGTCCTGCCACGGCTGCAGACAGACCTGGTGGATATCATGATGGCTGCAATCAACAATGAACTGGACAAAATCAAGGTGGAGTTCAGCGATGACGCCTGCGTTGGAGTAGTGATGGCATCCGGAGGTTATCCCGGGAAGTACCAGACCGGCTTCCCCATCAGCGGACTGGATGACGTCGATAAGGACGTCATGCTGTTTCACGCCGGAACCAGGATGAATCCCGAGGGGAACGTGCTGACCAGCGGCGGGCGGATTTTAACGGTAACCGCCACCGGGAAAGACCTGGCGGAAGCCAGAGAAAAGGTTTATAAAAACATCCCCAGAATAAAATTTGATGGGTGTTATTACCGCAAGGATATCGCGGATATTAAGTCATAGATTAGAGAGGTTAGTGATTATGCCTTTAGTCGGCGTGGTGATGGGCTCAAAATCGGATAACGAAGTCATGCAGGCGACGCTGGATATACTTACCAGTCTTGGCATCGAGCATGAGGTGAATATAATATCAGCCCACCGGAACCCGGAAAAAGCCAAAGAATACGCCCATTCTGCCCGTGAGCGCGGCATCGAGGTTATTATTGCCGCGGCAGGCATGGCGGCGCACCTGCCCGGCGTGCTCGCCAGCTGGACCACCCTGCCCGTTATCGGGGTGCCCATAGCCAGCGGAGAGTTGAAAGGTGTAGACGCTCTATACTCTATAGTTCAGATGCCGGCGGGCATACCGGTAGCCTGTATGGCTATCGGCAGTCCCGGGGCGAAAAACGCCGCCTTTACTGCTGCCGAGATTCTCGGCATCAAACACGAAAATATCAGACAGGCTTACGATAAATACCGTAGTCAGCTCGAGGGCTAGAAGGAGAAGTAACAATTAAAAGGTATCAAGTAACAATGTGGGGAGAGGTATTTGACTATTGTTACTTGATACGTAATCTGAGGAGAGTGTCATGATTGAGCGGTATTCCAGGCCCGAGATGAAAGAGGTGTGGTCGGACGAGAACAAGTACAACAAATGGCTGGAAGTTGAAATAGCCGTCTGTGACGCCTGGGCGGAGGTCGGCGTTATCCCGCGAAAGGCAATCCCCAAGATAAAACTGGCCAGGTGTAATATCAAACGCATGGAGGAAATCCTCCAGGAGACCCGGCACGACGTGACCGCTTTCCTCGGGGCCGTGGCGGAGAGCCTCGGCGAGGAGTCGCGTTTCATTCACCTGGGACTGACTTCTTCCGATGTCATAGATACCGCCACCAGCCTGCAGCTTGTGGAGGCCGCCGATATACTGATACAGGATGTCAAGGAGCTGACCGCCGTATTGGCTCAGAGGGCGATAGAACACAAGTATACGGTCATGATAGGCCGGACGCACGGCGTCCACGCCGAGCCGACCACTTTCGGGCTGAAGCTGGCTATCTGGGTGGATGAAATGAGGCGGAACCTGCACCGTCTTACCGAAGCCAAAAAGGCGATAACAGTGGGGAAGATATCTGGGGCGGTGGGGACATACGCCACGGTAACGCCCGATATAGAGCAGCGCGCCTGCCGTAAGCTAGGGCTGGAGCCTGCACCGATATCCAACCAGGTGCTGCAGAGAGACCGTCATGCCCAGTTCCTTACCACGCTGGCGATAACAGCAGGTTCGCTGGAGAAGTTCGCCACCGAAATACGGGCCCTGCAAAAGACCGAGGTCAGGGAAGTCGAAGAGCCTTTCAGGAGCGGTCAGACCGGCTCGTCAGCGATGCCGCACAAGCGTAATCCCGAACTTACCGAGAGGGTTTGTGGCCTGGCGCGGTTGATACGTGGCAATGCCCTTACCTCTCTGGAAAATATCGCCCTCTGGCACGAACGTGATATCAGCCATTCCTCCAACGAACGCATCATATTCCCGGATGCCTGCCTGGCGCTGGACTATATCCTGGCTCTTTTCACCGGCGTGATGAAGCGATTGCAGGTGTATCCGCACCGTATGAAAAAGAACCTGGAACTTACCCGGGGCCTGGTATTTTCGCAGAGAGTAATGCTGGCTCTTATTAACAAGGGGTTGAGTCGGCAGACAGCCTACGAAATAGTCCAGAGGAACGCCATGAAAGCCTGGAAAGGAAACCGTAATTTCCTGACGCTGCTCAAAGCGGATGCCGAGGTAAAGAAGACCCTGCCGGTCAAGGAACTCGAGGCGGTGTTCGATTACCAGCACTACCTGCAGCACGTGGACGAGATATTCCGTAGACTGGGCCTGACCAAGTCGCAGTGGCAGGCGAGTATCCCCGAAAATACGGATTTGACACCTTAGTATATTTGGGTTATAGTCAGTGATTATAAGCCGATGGACACAGAGTCGCCGTTAATAACCAGGACCGATTTACCTCTCCCCATATTCATTCGCGGCAAGGTACGCGACAGTTACGACCTTGGCAGTCACCTGCTCATTGTGGCGACCGACCGCATTTCAGCATTCGATGTCGTCCTTCCCACCGGCATCCCGCTTAAAGGGCATGTCCTCAATCGCCTCTCCTCTTTCTGGTTCCGGCGTACCGGGGATATTGTCCCCAATCACATGACCGAGGCCGTCGACGACGTACACTGCCTGGATTCTTATATCCCCGAAGACCAGCGTTTTCCCTGTCCGGCATATCTGCGGGGCCGCTCGATGATAGTCAAGAAAGTAAAGCGTATCCCGGTGGAGTGCGTGGTGCGCGGCTACATATCGGGGTCGGCCTGGGCGGAATATAAAGAGCACGGTACCGTCGGGGGCAATGCCATGCCGGAGGGACTCAAGGAAAGCCAGGAGCTTGAAGAGCCGATATACACGCCGACCACCAAAGCCGAGACGGGGCATGACGAACCTATTACACAGGAGCAAATTATCAAACTCATCGGTTTGCCTACCGCTCAGGAAATGGAAGAGAAAAGTATCACCCTGTATACCTTTGCCCGTGAATATGCCCTGGAAAAAGGTATTATTATTGCCGATACCAAGTTTGAGTTCGGTATCGATAACGGCAGGCTGACGCTTATCGATGAGATATTAACACCCGATTCATCTCGATTCTGGGACGCCGAACTCTACGAGCCGGGGCATTCCCAGTTGAGTTTCGATAAGCAGCCTCTCCGCGACTGGCTGACGGCATCCGGCTGGAACAAGGAACCGCCGGGCCCCGAACTCCCCGAGGATATCGTTAAAGAAACATCGGAAAGATACCTGAAAGCCTACGAGAAACTGACCGGCAGGCACCTGGCTATTCTTGAATAACCACTAGCCTTCCAGAAATCCTTTGGTGCTGGGTAATTCCCCGCTGATACGCGGGTCGATTCTCGTAGCCTTATCCAGCGCCCTTCCCAGGGCTTTAAAGAGCGCTTCCGCCTTGTGATGGTCGTTGCTGCCGTAAATAGTCCGTACGTGCAGGTTCATCCGTGACTCTATGGCGAAGGACTCCATAAAGTGGCGGATAAGGTCGGGGGATAGTCCCGGCATATCATTCCCAGCAAAGGACAGGTCTAGGACGGCGTAGCCCCGACCGCTTAAGTCGACCGCAACCGTTGCCAGGGCATCATCCATGGGAACAGTAGCTTCGGCAATTCTAACGATACCGCGTTTATCGCCCAGCGTCTGAGTGAAAGCCTGCCCCAGGCAGATGGCGACATCTTCGATAACGTGATGCGGGTCGTCGCCACCGGCTTTAAGATTTATGTCAAACAACCCATGCTTAATCATGGCTGAGAGAAGGTGATCGAAGATATATATGCCGGTATCTATTTTCCATTTGCCGGTACCGTCGATATTCAGTTCTAGGCTGATTTTCGTCTCTCCTGTCTCGCGACTTATAACGGACGTACGTCTTTCAGTAGCCAGCGAATTCAGCAGTTTCATAGCGCCTCTCAGGAAAGTGCCCCCGACTGGTATGCGACCGGTACGCGTGCGCTGGTAAAGTGGGCGACTGCACCCTATTTTCTCCGCCATCTGCTGGTCGGAATAGCCTTTGCTCTCCTGTAATTGGATTACTTTTTCCAGTATACTGTCGGTGGACTCCATCAATATCTCCTGTTACATTAGCTTACTGGTATTCAGTCGTAACTGTTAAATATTATAACATATAATGCACATTTGTCAAGTAGGATATGTTATATATTATAACTCTTGGGGAGGGTATAAACGGGAGGTTAGGTAATAATGACAGCTACTTTAGAAGCAAGTTATCCTGATAACTACTGCTTATTTCACCCGGGACTACTCACAATGTAGTGGCCCTTTTTAGGGGACCATTATCCCTTGACAGCCTTGACGATATCGCGGCAGAGATTGTAGAAAAGCATCTGGTCCAGAGAATATAATAAAATCTTGGTACCCCTAGCAATGGTCTCCATAGCGCCCTCGGGGGAGAATGCCATATCCATTATCGGGACCCCTGTCTTTCTAGAAAGTGCCGCAACCTTATCGGCGACTTCTTTAATGTAAGGATGTTGTCTATCCACCTTCTGTCCCGGCTTTCGTAGTGAGAAACGGAGATCTCCCATCCCTGTGCCGATGGCGTCAACATCCGGTTTCAACAACGCGAAAATCTCACCGGCGTTTTCAAAGCCGGTCTTATCTTCGAGCAGGGGGATAATCATGTTATTGTTATTGCAATATTCTATGTATTCTTCGTATCCTTCATCAGAGTAATTCGCGGCGCGCACCAGCGGGCAGACCCCGCATTTGCCTTCGGGGCCATAACGGAAGGCATCGATTATCTTCTGGACATCCTTTGGGGTTCTTACACGGGGAACGACGACACCCTGGGCGCCGGCTTCCTGGACATGACGTATAAGACCGGGGGCATTCTCGGTCACTCTGACGATAGTGGTAATCCCGGTGGCATCGGCGGCACGGATACAATGCTCCATGGTTTCGAGGTTCAGCCGGGTATGCTCCATGTCCAGCATGTAGAAATCGAATCCGGTATAAGCAAGGATTTCGATGATACTCGGATTGCCCGTATTCACTTCCATACCGAGGGGGATTTCACCCTTTTTCAGGGTCTCTAAGATGCGGTTTGGCTTCGGTCGGAAACTCATCGCACCCTCCTTATTTTACTTCGGTCAGGTCGGGGATGATATGTGCCAGTCCCACTTTCTTTAACGTCTCAGGCAAGGGCCTGCCGGTTTCCGGGTCCCAGCCCATCTTATCGTAGTAGTTACGACGCAGGTCATTCCATTTGGGCATAATAGCTTTGCCCTGAGCCGGACCGTCGACGGGCGTGGAACCGTAGCGTACCGAAGGCGCCTCGATATCTTTGGTAAGTCCGTGCCGTATGTTGAAGACACGAAGCTGATTGAGGATACGTTTTCCGATAGTCATGGCTTCCTGGATATCCATATTCCAGCCGGTAACGGCGTTCAGCGAGTCTACCAGCTGCGCGAGTTCCTGTCCGCAGAAGAAGCAGATGACCAGCGAGTCCTCAAAAAGACGGCGGCCGCTGACCATAGCGTTAAAAGTCGATACTTCTATAGCGTCGAACGGGTCTTTCGGCGGCGACATCCCCAGTTCCTTAACAGCGGGCATGCCGGGACCGACCTCGATAGTACCGGTATTCGAAAGGCAGGTATCAATCATCTCCGTCCAGCGCGCCCGGTGGTCATGTCCGCGGGGCGTGGCGCCTTTAAGGGTGTAGACGGCGCAGTTCAGCGCTTCGCCGCCGGCTCTCTCGGCGTTTCTCTTAACGCCTTCCGCCCAGAGGTTTCCGCTGCCCTCGCGGTAGGCAATCTTCCTGAGAATGGCTCGCGTCGACTCGGCATCTCCCCACTTGATGTCGATACCGTCAAGGTCGTCCTTACTAAGCAGTCCTTTCTGCGAGCATTCCATGAGCCAGCCGATGAGCCAGCCGCATTCATTAATGTCCAGCCCCAGGCGGTCGACATCGTTGCCCAGCACCACCGTGGCGCTAGGGTCAGTCTGGCCGATGACGGAGCTCATGGCAGCCACGCCTTCGTATTCCGGCTCCTCCCCTACAAAGCCTTTATAAGGACCTTCGGTGACTTCGGTCACACGACAGTGACCGATACGGCATGCCCAGCAGGTGGTCGGCTTTGCATTAAAAGTCGTACGTAATGACTCCCCGCTGAACCTCTCGAATTCCGGGAAAATGCTGGTAGTGTAATTTTTAACCGGCAGCTGCCCGGTCCTGTGCATCATGGGTATAGCACCCGCTGTCCCAAGCGAGGACAGCGTGGGCATGGCTTTCTGAGCGCTCTCGTAGAGGACGTCAGCTAACCTGGATAACTCGTCAGGCATGGCAACAGTCACCTTTTTTCTGCCTCTTTCGGCGACGATTGCTTTAAGTTTCTTGGAACCCATGACCGCGCCCAGTCCGTTATGCGCCGCCACATGACCATGGTCGCCTACTATCGACGCAAACCGTACCATGTTTTCACCGGCGGGGCCTATAGAAAAGACGCTGCATTGCTTGTCCAGTTCTTTCTTAATAATGTCCTCGGTCTCCCAGGTGTCCTTGCCCTGAAGATGCCCGGCATCGCGTAGCTCGGCGGTGCCGTCGTGGACATGGAGGTAGAGCCACCTTTTTGCCTTGCCCTGGACTACAATGCCGTCATAACCTGAGAATTTCAAATAAGCAGCGAAATACCCATTAGCCTGGGTAGTGCCGGCAAAACCGGTCATCGGGCCTTTGCTGATTACCGAGAAGATGCCGGTGCCGCCGATTCTGGTGCCGCTCAAAGGACCTGCCATAAACATGATGCGGTTTTCGGCATCGGACCACTTAACGCCCGGGGGCACTTCTTCATACAGATACTTGACGCCCAGCCCGGTACCACCGATGTATTTATGGAGTGTCTCATCGCCCGGTGACTCCTTGCTAATCCGTTCGTTAGTCAGGTCAACACGAAGGATTTTCCCCATATAGCCACAATTTACTTTATCTGCCATGGACACTCTCCTTATGTCAATGCACCGGTCCGGGTTCTTCCTGAGGTGGCCAGAGTTCATCGGCAACGTCGTCCAGTCCCAGTTCCAGCAGCTTTTTCCGGCTGGGTTTAGCAGTCACGCGGTCCCAGTCCAGCGCGCCGAGTCCCCAGTAGACCTGCGCTTCTATGTCCGCCGAGGCACCGGCCAATGGTCCCTCTTCCTGTGGAGGTCTACCGATGATTCTGGGGTGGACTCTGTACTGGATGGGATTGATGCCTTCACGCAGGTTAAAGACATGGCGCATGTTGTAAATCCGCTCACCAGCTTTCAGCAATTCGTCCTCGGAACGGTCCCAGCCGGTCACGGCACTCAGAAAGTCCGTGAGATATTCCAGAGTATGTCCCCCGACGAGGTCGCTGAACATGCACCATCCGCTGGAATTGACCAGTTGGAAGGTGAAGGCGGCGGGGCCGAAGTTCATCTGGGTATGCCGACCCGGAGTGGCGTCCATCTGATAGCGCGCCGCAGCGGTGCTGTCCGGGGAGTTATAGAACTTGGGGTCGTGCATGCCCAGTTCCTGCCCGCCGATGTGCACGGCGAATTCATCGGCGCCTTTGCCGATTTTCCCGGCGGCGACCTTAACGCCGTCAGCCAGCACGTCACCGAAGCCTTCTCTCCTGACCGTTTTCTCCGTCATGGCAACGATAGCCCGGTGGTTGCCCCAGGTAAGCTCGATACCATCGGTATCGGCTTTGGTTATAATCCCGTTTTCATAACACTCAATGGCGAAAGCCAGCGTGGTCCCGCCGGAGATGGTATCCAGCCCGTACAAGTTGCACAGGTGGTTAATCATGTTCAACGATTCCGTGTTATTGTTGCAGCACATCGTCCCGAAAGCTGCCTGGGTCTCATATTCAACGCG
>Ga0209427_10000686_pt1 | contig 36949 bp, 35 predicted proteins | sample DeeMarSWOR136_30_FD_187465 | JGI IMG/M metagenome (GOLD analysis project Ga0209427, IMG submission 187465) | Marine sediment microbial communities from White Oak River estuary, North Carolina - WOR-1-36_30 (SPAdes) (version 2) | ecosystem: Environmental > Aquatic > Marine > Intertidal zone >...
GATCGTTTCGACAGGCTTATAGAGAGGAGCCCCATAATCGATCTGGAAGGAGTTCTCAGCTCCGAAGAACTTTTCCGGCTGATCGCCGGAACCATGGCTGAAGCAACCGTTGTGAGCAGTGAGGGATTGTACAATTTACTGCAGGCGAGGGAGAGGGAGAGTAGCACAGCGATTACTCCCTTCCTTGCAATTCCCCATATTATTATTGAGGGGGAAAAGCGTTTTTCCATCTGCCTGGTACGCTCAAGGGAAGGGATCCAGTTTGGTCCTGAAACCCCTGCGGTTCGAGCGGTTTTCGTGCTTATCGGGACGCAGGACGAGCGCAACTTCCACCTGAGGGCGCTCTCTGCCATTGCTCAAATCGTCCATGACCCGGCCTTTGAGAGCAGATGGATGAGCGCCACAAGCAGGGAGGGCCTCAGGGACATTATACTCCTTGGAAAGAGAAAAAGAAGCTGAAAGAGGGAGATAGCTCCCTGGACTGGAGGGAACGCAGGGTGGTACCGAACTCTATAACGATCTTTTCACAAAAAAGGGTAAAAATTCTTGACAGATTTTTTTCTTTTTAATATACTCAAAGCTCAAATGGATGTAATTCTCGTGAGAAGGGGCGCGAAGCAACGATAACTTTCTCCTCTGCAGGGAGAAAGTTTTTTTTTACATTTTTTCTAAAACGGCAAAATGAACCGGGTGGTCATGGAGAAAGATAGAGCTATTGAATTGCTCAAACGTTCTGGTGCTCTCCTTGACGGTCATTTTATTCTTACCTCTGGTAATCATTCGGCATACTACATACAATGCGCTCTTCTGCTTTCCAGGCCTGAACTCGCAGTCGAATTCATGCAGGACATCGCGCGCCATTTTCGTTCTATGAATATCGATACGGTCGCTGCCCCCGCAGTTGGAGGAATCATCGCTTCCTATGAACTCGCGAGATTACTCGGCAGGCGATCCATATTCCTTGAAAGGGAAAAGGGGGTGATGAGCCTCAGGAGGGGATTCAGGATCCAGAGGGGAGAAAAGGTACTCATTGTTGAAGATGTGATCACCACTGGGGGCTCCGTGCTTGAAGTAAGAGAAGTTATCCGGCGTGAAGGCGGAGAGGTCATCGCCTTTACGTCTATTGTGAACCGTTCGGAGGGCAGGTTTCAGCCGGGTATTCCCTCTTATGCTTGTGTACACATGGACATACCGATTTATACTCCTCAAGAGTGTCCGCTTTGTGCAGCGGGGGTGCCTGTAGTGAAACCAGGCTCGAGGGGACTGAGGGAAGACACATGAAGAGAATAGGTGGTGAAAGAGATGGATTTTAAAGGGATAAGTATTATTTCTATCAGGGATATGGATAAGGAGTCGTTCCTGAAGATAATTGAGGTTACCCGCCGCGTAAAGAAGGACGAGCATAAGGGTTGTCTCGAAGGAAAAGTCCTGGCGACCCTCTTCTTCGAGCCGAGTACCAGAACAAGGCTTTCCTTTGAGTCGGCAATGAGATATATGGGGGGAGGAGTGATTGGGTTTTCCGGCACAGACTATACCTCCATTAAAAAGGGTGAAACCCTGAAGGACACCGTCAGAACAGTCTCTGGGTACTGCAATGTGATCGTGATCAGGCATCCGATTGAGGGTGCAGCACGATTCGCATCCGAAGTTGCCAGTGTTCCCGTGATTAATGCGGGTGACGGTGCAAACCAGCACCCAACCCAGACCTTTCTCGACCTGTATACCATGAGTGAGCATTTTTCAGATCTATACTCAGTGCGTGTGGGATTTCTGGGAGACCTGAAGTACGGGCGTACCGTGCATTCACTAGCCTACGCCCTTTCCCTGTTCCAGGCACCCCTGTGGTTCTTCGCCCCGGATCTCCTAAAGATGCCTGATTACCTGGTGAACGAGATTAGGGAAAATGGCTCTGAGGTGAAAGAAATGAGAGATCTGGAAGACCTTCAGGACAACCTGGACGTACTCTATGTCACCAGGATCCAGAAGGAACGCTTCGGAGACATGCAGGAGTATGAGCGTGTTGCCGGATGCTACAGGATCACGAAAAAGATAGTGACCCAGCTCGGAGAGGGGATAAAGATAATGCATCCACTCCCAAGGGTGGATGAGATTGCTCCGGAGGTAGATGATATGAAAAATGCGCTCTACTTCCGGCAGGCCCATAATGGAATTCCCGTTCGGCAGGCAGTTCTAGGGCTTGTACTCGGGGTTTTAGATTGAACTGAGTGATAGCGGAACCCTTCCTGCACCATACATAAAAGCCTTCGGTACAGCATTACTGCGAAGGAGAAGAAGAATGAAGACCTACAAGGTATACGCCATCAACGATGGCACTGTCATTGATCATATACCGAGCACAAGGGCTTTGAAGGTTATTGAAATTCTCGGTCTCGAAAACGAGGGAATTCTCACCATTGGAATCGGGTTTTCAAGTCAGAAGATGGGGAAAAAGGACATCGTAAAAATCGAGAACAAGTACCTGAAGAAAGAAGAGACGGATAAAATCTCACTCATCGCTCCCGGCGCCACCATAAATATTATCAGGAACGGAAAGCTGAAAGAAAAGCGAAAAATCGAGCTCCCTGAAGAATACTTCAACATAGTAAAGTGTCTCAATCCCAACTGTATTACCTCTAAAGACGATGTTCCCACTCGCTTCAAAGTCGTAGGAATCTCGCCCCTAGTTCTTCGATGTCACTACTGTGAGAGAATTGTGGAGTCAGGGGAGATTGAGATAATATGAGCGATCACCCATCCTTTCTCGGTATCGAGTGCAGGAACAGGTCTATCCTTGCATCAGGTATCCTGGGTGTTACCCTAAGCTCTCTGAAAAGGGTGTACGATGCAGGTGCCGGAATTGTGACCTCGAAATCGATCGGAACTGAAAGGAGAAAGGGGCACAGAGCTCCTGTGGTATATGACTGGGGATACGGGCTCATCAATTCGGTAGGGCTTTCAAATCCCGGGATCGATGAGTTTGTCGCACGGTTTGATTCTATAAAGATTACATTTCCGCTGATCGTGTCCATTTTCGGTCATAGGATCGAGGATTTCTCTTCCCTTGCGGAGAAGCTCGAGTCTCTCGACTTTCCCTTACTCGAGCTCAACCTTTCCTGCCCAAATGTACTAGACGAGTTCGGCACCCCTTTCTCTTTTTCTGAAGATCTTACTGAGCAGATTACGCGGAATGTCAAGGATCGCACCTCGAAGAAGGTCATCGTAAAGCTGAGCCCGAATGCACCTAATGTTAACGAAGTTGCACAAGCTTCAGCGAGGGCAGGTGCAGATGCACTGTGTGTAATGAACACCCTTGGGCCTGGAATGGTGATCCACACCCAAGCCGCTGTTCCCGTGCTCGGCAACAGAGTCGGTGGAATTTCAGGCGGGGCGCTCCTCCCACTGACAGTGAAGAAGGTATATGACCTTTACGGCTCGGTCTCCATTCCTCTTATCGGTACGGGCGGGGTCTCAGATGCTGACGGTGCTCTTCAGCTGCTCATGGCAGGTGCCCACATGTACGGTGTGGGGAGCGCGGTCTACAGCAGAGGCATTGAAGTGTTCAAGGAGATAGAGGAAGGGATCGAAGAGTTTCTACATAAAAACCGCCTTGAAAGCAGCGGGGAGCTCATCGGGCTTGCCCACAGACAAAAAAAACCCCGTTTCTACAGTGCACCCTTGGGATTCAAGCGCCCTGCAGGCAGCATTCCTTTCACGGTAGTGCCCCTTGCAGAAGTCCTTGAAACCGATGAAGGAGGCGTGAAAACGCTCCTTTTTGACTGGAAGTGTCTTCCTCCACCAGTAGCAGGACAGTTTTTTATGCTGTGGATTCCAGATGTGGATCAGAAGCCCTTTTCTGTTTCCTACTATGACGGGGAGAGGATTGGATTTTCCGTTGTGGAAAGGGGAACGTTCTCAACTGCGCTTTGTTGTCTTGACGAAGGGCACCCACTCGGTTTGCTCGGGCCGTTGGGAAAAGGGTTCGATCTGGAAAGTCACAAGAATTATCTGCTCGTGGGAGGAGGTATCGGGATTGCGCCGCTCCTTTTTTCCGCTGTGCAACTGGTTGAGCTCGGGAGGAGGGTGACGCTCCTTGCCGGGGGAAGAGACCTTCCTGCGTTGGGATGGGCAGGTAACCTGCTCGAGAGATCCGGGATACGCACACGTGTGGAGCTCTTTACCTGTACAGAGGACGGTTCTTGCGGGAGAAGAGGGGTAATCACCGATTTTCTGAAGGAGGTTATCGAGAAGGCTCACCCTGATTGTGCGCTCCTGTGCGGTCCGGAGCTCTTCATGGCAAAAGCGCTCGACGTGTTCCGGCAGAGCCGTCTCAGCGGTGAGGCAAGCATCGAGAGGATGATGAAGTGCGGAATCGGGATTTGCGGCTCCTGCTGTCTGGATGAAAACGGTGACAGAGTATGCCTCGAGGGCCCTGTCTTTTCCTTCGACTATCTCTACGAGACGGAGGAGTTCGGAAGGTACAGGAGGGATGAGAGTGGGGGGGTAGAGGGGATCGGTTGATATGTTCGTCTTCAGAAATGTATTCATACCCCTGGAGGATGAATGGGTGGGGAGGGATGTGCTCATCGGTCAGGGGGTGTACAGGCAAATAGTTCCACCAGGAACGGTGAAGGGTGTGCCGGCAATACAGTCTGAGGGCCGATATTTGATTCCCGCACTCGTTGATCCCCATGTGCACGTGCGTGATCCGGGCTTTTCACATAAAGAAGACTGGGAAAGCTGTACGAAAGCAGCGCTTAAAGGCGGCTTTACCACCATATTCGATATGCCCAATAACAGGGTACCGGTAACAGATGAAAAAACCCTAGAAGATAAAATAAAGGTAGCAAAAGAGAAAAGTTATGTGAACTTTGGTCTGTATGTAGCGCTTACGAACTCCAACTTCCATGCACTCACTGCAGACACTCTACAGCACAGGATATGTGGAATCAAGGTCTATATGGCGAAGACCACAGGCGGTATTACAGTGAGCTCGGAAGAGGCGCTCCTACGTGTGTTTGCACAGCCAAAACCCGTGCTTGTGCACACGGGTGGTATGGATGGGCTTCTGAAGCTTTTGTTTGTGTACGCGCGTGCGGAGAAAATGTTCTCCCGGCTTCCGGTTCTGTATATCTGTCACGTGAGCACGGAAGAAGAGGTGAAGGTGCTGAGAAAGTGGAAGAGAGGTTACCCGAAACTCCACGCAGAAGTTACCCCTCACCATCTCTTTCTCAACAGATCGAATTATCACGGTCCCCCCGGCGTTCTTCCTCCCCTTGAAGGGGAGAGGGACAACGAGGCGCTCTGGGATGGGATTGCCGAGGGCATACTCCAGATGCTTGGTACAGACCATGCCCCGCACACGCTTGAGGAGAAGATGTCAGTAAATCCTCCCTCGGGCTTCCCCGGCCTTGAGACTGCGCTCCCACTTATACTGCGAGCCCACAGGGAAAAGAGAATAGGGCTCGCTTCGCTGCTCGAACTTACCTCCGGACGTGCACAGAGGCTTTTCCGGATCGGTGAGGGGAAGGGGATTCAACCGAATGCGCCTGCTTGCTGCGTGTTGCTTTCGGAGGGAAAGTATACTGTGGGAGAGGATGGGTATGCCACCAAATGTGGATGGTCCCCTTTTCATGGATGGGAGTACATACTCAAACCAGTCCTCACTGTGGTAAACGGAGAGATTGCCTATGAAGAGGGGGGATTCATAAAGAGGCAGGTTCGGATGCTTCACAGTTGTGGATAAAGGTCATGGTCCGAGGAGGATAGTTGACATGTCCTGGTGCTTACTGAGATACTACCCAATATTGCCCGATACCGCTCAATAAGGGTCGGTATGGGGAAGGAAACATCCATATAGAATAATGAGGATTCAGGTATCAAAGGGGGGGATTCATGAAGGGATTTCTCGAAAAACTGCGGGAAGAGTGGGTAAAAAAGGGCTCTCTTTTCTGTTTCGGTATGGATCCTGTGGTGGAGAGAATGAAAATCAACCCGTCATCTGAGCTTTCAGAAGAGATATACCGCTACTTCTCAAGGATACTCCATGCAATCTTGGAGAAAGTGAGCGCCGTAAAGCCGAATGCAGGATTTTACCTCCAGTACGGGCAGGCAGGGCTTTCCGCCCTCCTTCGACTTGTACGGTTCAGCCGGTCTCTGGGGCTTCCAGTGATCATCGATGGAAAAATCGGTGATATCGGCAATACTTCAAAAGCCTATGCCCGATTCGTCTTTGATCTCCTGGAGGGGGATGGGATAACCTTGAATCCCTATATGGGATATGACGCTCTTGCCCCCTTTTTCTCCTATGGGGATAAGGGATTTTACATCCTCACACTCACGAGCAATGAGGGGGCCCGGGATTTCCAATACAGAGCTCTTTCAACCGGGATGACCCTCTACGACTGCGTCATTCAGGAGATATGTGCCTGGAACAGGGTACACCCCTCCGTGGGGGCGGTCATTGGTGCAACTCATAGAGAGTTTCGAGAATGCATCGAAAAAATCAAAGCCGAAAGATGCACCCTTCCACTCCTCGTACCAGGAGTAGGGGCTCAGGGCGGAAGCTACCGACAGATAGAAAGGGAACTTGAAGATATTGGGTATGATCGGGAGATTGTTCGTATTAATGCGTCTTCATCTATAAGTTATGCCCATGAAATATATACTGGATTATCTGTAGAAGAAGCGTCCTTCAGGGCCATGGAGGATCTCCTCGAGACCTGAAGGCGGTATGGATCAACCTCCATGAGCAATTCGTAACCTCGCCTGCATCAGCGATTTTCCGTTCTTTTCTGGATTTCCCTTGAGTGTCTGTAGAACTCCTGAAGGCTCATTTCCTTGATAAAGACAAAGCCCCTCGTGGCGCGGATGAGAGCACTCGGGTGTTCGTAAAAATAAGAGCGTCCAAGGCAGGTCTTCAACATCTGGTATTGCTCCACCTGAATCTTCTGGGCCAGATCTGAAAAGGGGCCGTCGTGCTCGTAGGAGGGAAAGGATGCGTCTTTCTGAGAGAGAAAGGAGTTTCTGAACGCGTTGCTCTGGAGGGCAAACATGTTTAGAGACACAGGAATGAAGATGTTCGCCTCGCTTGGATGGAACCTGTACCAGACGTTTCTGTATCCCCATATCAGTATATCATCAGACTGTTTTTCCTTCTTCTCGTAGAGCTTCAGCGCTTCGGTTACAGCTTGGAGAGCCTTGTAATGGGTGTCCGGGCCGCTTGCTTCTGGATCCAGAGCCACACTCACCACATCCGGCCGTATCTGTTTTAGAAGATCCAGTATAGGAGCAATATCCCGCTCCATGGTGGGCTCTTCGGTAAAGATGTCACCCGTATAGAATCCGAGTCTGAGGTGAAAAACTGCATCTGAATGCCAGCCGAAGTATCCCCAGAGACAGTCTGCCTCCCATTCCCTACACATCCCCTTCAGGCGCTGTATATGCGGGAGGTCCTTCCTGCCGGGGTACTGGGTTTTAAAATAGTTTATGAGCTCATCGATCCTGTCCTTCAGGAGGTCTACATCGGTCTCGTCGTAAAGCTGAATGAGGTTTCTAAGCAGTCTCCTGAGCTGACCTTCATCACGCATTGAAGGGGAATCTGCGGCAACCCCGTCCAGGTACTGCCATACATCACGGTTTTTTCCGATCACGTTATCAGGATCGAAGTAGCCTTCACCGATAAGATCATCAAACAATCTCCGTTCCAGGAAGTGATGCAGAAGCTCTACCTGGTGGAGCATGAAATGATTGGTAACCGCGGTGAAGCCACTCGTGAGAGTTGCAAAAAAATGTCTTGTGCTGTGATCACGGATGTGGCGAACCACCCCGGGTAAGTATCCCAGCATGATGTCGTCATGGTGAGGTTCTGTGTGTAGAAACACGGAATTTGACTTCGTTGCTGTTCCTGACTCGATTTTTAACGTGATGCTTTTAAGCGTTTCCTCTTTGAGCTCTTCAATGGTCCTTCCGGAATGTCTCAGGAGAAGGGCGCCGAGAGGATCTTTTTTAAAATCTTCGGTGCTGAGACTACTGATCGTTTTTTTTCTCCCAAATGCTAGATCGATGACGATCTTCTCCACCTGACTGGTGAGCAGGTTTGTCCTGCTCTGCAACAGACGCAGCCTCCTCTCTTCAAGCTCTGATGAAGCACCGGCGGTAAGATAGAAACGCGCACTCGGAAGTGCATGCAGGATGGTCGCAGGATAGCGTATCTGTGAAGTTTTCTGAATAGAGTCCGCAACGATTTGTGCCTTTACCTCTCCCGCTGCGATAATAATGGCCACACAATTGGGATTGAAAAGGATTGTGGAAAGCCCGATGGTGATCACGAGCCTTTTGCGCGCAATCTCGATCCCACCCAGGTCCTGGGCTGCAGCTGCCTGGGTCTCGTAGTTCGTTTGGGTGAGGCGTGTGGTTGAGTAAAAATCCGATCCTTGTACATTGAACCCGATGTGCCCATCGGGACCGATGCCGCCGAGGAAAAATCCGATCCCCCCGAGTGATCGGATCTTTCGCTCGTATTCGGTGCACCACTGATCAACATTCTCCAGAACTGACTTCTGAACACTCTCCAGGGTGCCCACTGGTTGGCGGAAACGGAGAGTGAGATCTACAACGCCGGTTGGCCAGATATCATCCAGGGTCATTCCTTCCTGTATACCGATCCGGGCACAGTTGATGAGGAGGGCCTTTCCAGCATCGAGTCCAAAACCCTGGATATAGAACTTGTTTACGTAGTAGTAAAAGCTGTTCTGCTGAAGTGGGTTTATAGGGTAGAACTCGTCTATCTGCACAAAGGAGAGGCTTGCCATGTCGGGTTTTACCGTTGGATCGATCCCCTCCTGCTCAAGCTCTCTTTGAGTCTCCTTCCTGTGCCAGTTACTCAGATAATACTGAACCTGACGTATAAAATATTCCGGTGTTTTTCCAGTCGGAAGGCTTATGACACCCCCGGCGTGAGATTGCACCCATTCCAGAAATCGGAGTGCGGTAAGTTTACCGAGCTCGGGAAAACTTTCTACAGTGATCACACCAATCTTTTCCTGCGGTTCGTGGCGCAAGGAAAAACCGGATTTGTTAATGTACTTCTCCTCTACCATCGATCCCATACCCTCTGCCCCTTAGGGAAGTTCAATGATTGGATTGTAACAGAGAGAGTATCCTTAATCAATTAAAATAGAGAGGGGAGAAAGTTATTTTCAAATCCTGATCATGGGAGCTATCTTATGTGTACCCAGGCTTTCCGAGGATGCCGGCCATGATTTTTTCATACAGGATTGGTGATCGATGGGCTCTGAACAACATCGGTGTTCCAGTGCAAGGGGGAAGACTCACGCTGCTTACCGGGGTGGAAAACAAGCTCTTCGGTCTGCTCGGCGGGATTCTCGCTGGATTATTTCCGATTGAAGAACAGGAGCCCTTTCCACAGATTGAAGACCTCATACAAGATTTTACCGGGAGTCTTAAAGTGACTGAAGGGAAGCTCCCAGAAACTGCAATCTATCTGGGACCTGATCCAGAGAAGCATCTCCTTTTTTCTCGCGTAGACGAAGAAATATTCGCTCAGACAGGAAGGAAGAAGGAGCTCGAGCAGGTACTCGAGGCTTTCTGCCTTCAAGAGATGCTCCTCAGAAGAAAGATTTCAACCCTCTCCGGAGGTGAGAAAATGAAGCTTGCACTGAGCATTGCCTTCAGCAAGTCTGTTGACTGCCTCGTTTTGCACGGTGTGCTTCCCTGGCTCGACAGGGAGGGAAAGTTAAGGCTTATTGCAAAGCTCAGGGGAAAGCTTGTGGAGGGACGATCCGTGATTGTTCTCGAGCAGGAGATCGATGAGCTGAAACGGATCGCCCACCGGACTCTTTATTTTAACGGATCACAGATAGTCCGGTTCGATGATCGCTTGCATGAACGCTCCCAGGTGGAAATGAAGGAGGTGTCTGAGCGCATACACACAGAGCTTGGAGGGATGGGTGAGTCTGATGAAATCCTCCGTTTTAAAGGCGTCGGATTTTCCTATGAGAATAGGGGAACAGGTGATTTCGCACTGAATGCGGTGAGCTTTACCCTCCACGGTTCTAAGGTATACGGTATGGTTGGCGACAACGGTACGGGAAAATCCACAATTGCAAAGCTTATTCTCCGGGTCCTTAAACCGCAGGAGGGGAATATATACTTTCTCGGAAGAGCGCTCCCCCTTTTCAAACGGGGCGAGATCGTGAAGAGTGTCTGCTATGTAGGGCAATTCCCGGAGCAGCACATTACCCTGAGCACCGTGGAACAGTACAGGACAAGGGCACGGAAAATGGGAAATACACTATCTGAACAAATGCTCGGAAGGCTGTTTCCGGAGGAGAAGTCCTATCCCGTGTCCCAGCTCACCCCTCTACAGATGAAGCTGGTACTCCTCCTCTCCTCTATTCACGCAGATACTAGGCTCGTGATTCTTGACGAGCCGACGTGGGGAGTCGACCGCAGGGGTGAGATCGAGCTCCTTGAGGTATTTTTCCATATATTAAGGAAAGTCAAGAGCCTGTCTCTTCTCATCATAAGTCACGATATCGGGTACATAGAGAGACTGAACGCAGAGGTTCTCTTGGTGGAGCACGGGTCTGTCTCCTGGTTCCCGCGAACTGATTCGTATACCGATTCTTCATGCGGAGTATCGACATGACGTTGAAGTACAGACTTGAGAGCCTGAATATCTATTTCAAGTTCGCTCTACTCGTTGCAGGTGCGGCTCTTTTTTTCGTCCTGTTTCCCTTTCTCCACAGGTACGGTACGGTTCTGTACATACTCTTCGCCTTCTTTCTTCTCCTGTTCGGGGTTCTTTTCAGATTCGTCGCGGGACGTAAAACGTTCAGGATCACGCTCTGGCTCTGGGCAAGCGGGTCTCTGATTTACCTGGTTATCGCCTTTTTTCTCATACTAAAGGGGGTTCAGCCTCTTCCTTACCTCAGGATGGGCCGGCCGGAAATGATACTTTATTACGTGAGCTATCCATTGCGGGTGCTCGGCATCTTTTTTTCCGGTCTGATTTTCTCATCAATTACCTCACCGATCGAATTCCTCAGGTGGGGTGAGAAGGGACTTAAAATTGCTCTCGCCTACAGGGCTTTCGAGTACTCAATGAATGCCTTTGAGGAAAATAGGGTTGCCCTGCTGATTCAGGGAGCGTGGCCCGATTTTACAGGAAGAGGGAGGAAACTAGGCCTCGTGTTCAAAGCGGTACAATCTGCTCCCCTGCTGGTTGCAACGACTTTTCGAAATTTAATTCTATGGTTTCCATGGGCATGGATATGCTACAATAGCCTGAGAAAGAATATCGCTGGGAGGAAAGAAAAATGAAAGCTTTTCTGATAATCCTGCTTGCAGGTGCGACTGCCGCGCTTACCATAGTCGTTCGTATTCCGATCCCGGGAACTGGGGGATATCTCAATTTCGGTGATATTGCTGTGATCTTCTGTGGACTTTTTCTCGGGAAAAAGTGGGGAGCTGTTGCCGGTGGAGTGGGAAGCGCTCTTGCGGACATCATCGGCGGATTCTTTATATTCGCACCTATCACCCTTGTAGCAAAAGGGCTCGAAGGATTTATTGCAGGTCTCATATCGGAGAGAAGGGGAGGAGAGAAATCGACTGCCACCTCGACCATGGCGCTGCTTCCCCTCGCGAGTTTCTGTATGCTCTCCGTGTATTTCATTGGCGAACTCTTTTATCCTGGTATGGGATTTGCCGCAGCTCTCAGCGAGGTTCCTTTCAATCTCATTCAGGCGGTTGTCGGCGTTATAGGGGGATTCGGAGTGTTCCTTGCAGTAAAAAAGGCTCTTCCCCAGAGAGGAGGAGAGTAAACTCTCACTCAGCACTTATCATCTTTTCCTCACTCATTTTTGATGGTACGTTATTCTTGGGAGGTAAGCGACGGGTTATACGCTCCTGATCGGTGTACCGATGGCATGCGTTCCACGTAAAGATCTGACAGGCGGTTGATGACTTCGTCGCTATACAGTGACTATCCCTATGATTGATCAGGAAAAACTCCAGGCAGCCTATGATGAGAATCGATTCTATTCTCTCCAGCTTGAGGTGGGAGATCGTTGCGTACAGGGATGTGTGTACTGCTACATGAATGCTCTTGACCAGGAGAAGAACACACTGTCCGACGAGCTGGTAGACAGAGTCCTGGAAGAGGCGCACAGATTGGGAATCACAGCGATTGAATGGCTCGGCGGTGAGCCGCTCCTTCGTAAGTCCGTAGGCAAACGAATGGCCCGTGCGGTAGATCTGGGATTACGGAACAATGTGTGGACCGGCGGGCTTCCCCTTTCTGACATGTCGATCTTGAAAACGACTGTAAAACATGCACGGAAGGGTCTTATTGCCGTTCACCTATCCACCATTGATCCGACGCTCTACAGGATCCTTCATCCCTCCCGACCTTCTGAGGACCTCGGACGTATCATTGACTCGGTGAAAGAGATCCTTAACCAGGGCTATCCTTCAGAACAGATGCTCAATTCCGTGACCTTCACGGGGTTGCAAACTGCAGACGAAATGATTCGCACCATTCAATATTTTCAAAGTGAATTCAGGATAAAAACTTCACTGAACGTATACCACTCCTATTTGCGTCCCGGAATAGCTCTTGGAGAGCTTAAAAGGTTTATCCCCAAAGTGGATGAAGTGAGAAAGGTGTATGATATGTATGCACTGCAGTGGGGTGAAAAATGGCTTCCGATGAACTGCGTAAACAAGCAGTACTGTTCCACGACCCTTGCTGTGCTTTGTGATGGAAGCATCACCCCCTGCGCAACCATACGGGGAGAATCTGTCGGGAACCTCCATTGGGGAGAAAGTCTTTACGATACTGCCCTCACACATAGAGATTTGCTGACCATCGTGTTTCTCAGAGAAAGGGAGAATCTCCCTTCGGGATGCTCAAGCTGCAGGCTCTCTGATCGTTGCTTCGGGTGCAGGTCGCGTGCCTATGCGGCGGGAAGGGGAATATACGGAAAGGACCCGGGCTGCTTTAGAACACATATTCATTCTATGAGGAACGAGTGATCACCTGTCTACTCTGCGGGAATAAACCTGCTGGTGCATCCATTGCACTCTGTATTGACTGTGTCCGTGAGTTCCCCGACAGGACGAAGCTGCTCAAACTGCACGAACCTGTCCGAAGGCGCTTCGGGCTTCCTCTCTCGGCACCGACGCAAAAGAGTGGTCTCAGCTGCACGCTCTGCCTGAATCGGTGCACAATCGGTGAAGGTGAGGTCGGCTACTGTGGTCTTCGCACCAACAGAGGAGGGCAGCTCATCGAGAAAATGGAGCAGGGATCGGCCCTCGTTCACGCCTATCTGGACCGTCTTCCGACGAACTGCTGCGCCTCCTGGTTTTGCAAGGGTTCTCACGAAGAAGGATACAACCTCGCAGTATTCTTCTATGGCTGCAGCTTTGACTGCCTGTACTGCCAGAACTCCTCTCACAAGCTCCTCAGTGATGCTCCTACCATGACTGAGGATGAGCTCGTTCAGAAGGCGCTTGAAAGCCGTGTTCGATGCATATGCTTCTTCGGTGGATCCCCTGAACCGCAGCTCCCCTTTGCGTTGAGGGTTGCAAAGCGGGTGCAGGAAGAAAGCGGTGGGAAAAAACATATATGCTGGGAATGGAACGGCAGTGGGAACCCCTCTCTTGTAAGGGAGGCCATTGAGAGCGCAAAAATGAGCGGTGGAACGGTGAAGTTTGATCTCAAGGCCTACAATCCCAATCTCTATGCTGCGCTCTGTGGTGTGGAAAAGAGCCAGACCTACAATAACTTTGCCCTTGCCGCAGATTTGTGTACTGATGAGGAAGAGGTGCTCACCGCCACGACGCTGCTTGTCTCACACTACGTGGATAAACAGGAGGTGCAGCAGATAGCAGCGTCTATTTCTGATCTGAATCCCAGGATTCCCTACTCCCTCCTGGTCTTTCATCCGGATTTCTACCTCGATGATCTGCCCGTCACTCCAAGAAAACAAGTATTCGACTGTTATGATGCGGCACGCAAATACCTTGTGAGAGTAAACATTGGTAACAGACAGCTTTTGTAGTTCAGAAACAGTTCCAGAACTCTTTTTGGATGGAAATAACGCTTTCAATCACGGCCTCTATTCTTCTGTTCCCAGGATCCGTGCTCTTTTCAGCGGATCCAACCTGTATGCCTGATTGTATGCTTGACGTTGTGTTTGCAAGCGTCTTGATGATAGCACCGATGCTCTCCGCCTGGCCTTCGATATGATAGCCACCTTCCAAGGTGATGAGAAGCCTGCCATCTGCGTAGCTCCGGGCAATCGAGTGAAGCAAATGCGCGAGGGCTGAGAATCCCACGGGTGTCACTTCCATACCGCCGAGGGGGTCCAAGTAATAAGTATCAAATCCAGCAGAAACCAGGACAAGCTGCGGCCTGAAAGCAGCCGCAATTGGCTCAAGTAGTGTTTTATAGATCAGATAATAACCATAGTCACCAAAGCCTATTCCCAGGGGTACGTTGACGGTGAATCCCCTGCCATCACCGGTTCCAACCTCGACAAAACTGCCAGTTCCAGGATAGTAGGGATACTGGTGTGTAGAGAAGTAGAGCACCCTGGGATCGCTGTAGAAGGAATGCTGCGTGCCGTTTCCGTGGTGCAGGTCCCAGTCGGCGATGAGTATCCTTTCAATCCCGTAGTTTTCGATGGCGTACATCGCGCCAATCGCAATGTTATTGAAGAGACAGAAGCCCTTTGCCCTATCTGATTCCGCGTGATGTCCGGGAGGGCGGACTAGGGCAAATATTTCTCCAAAATCTCCTGCCATGATTCTATCGATGCCTTCGAGTACCCCACCTGCAGCATAAAGGGCAGCCTCGAAAGACCGTTCCGAAGTGACCGTGTCGGGATCCAGGTAGGTAGTTGAAAATCCTTCCGTGGATGCGACGCGATCGAAATGACCTGAAGTATGGATGAGCTGTATTTCCTCTCTCTTCGCCATTCTGGCATTGAGAGTTTCAAAGAGACTCCTGATCTCTTCACTCTTGAGCAATTCGTAGGCTGCAAAGAGGCGGGAGGGGCTCTCTGGATGATACGAGCCAGGCCTATGCTCCATGAACACCGGATCCTGAACGATACCTATATTTTTCATGGTTTTCCTCTCTGATCGACCGCTAATCTGAAATAGGAGTCGGATCTCTATAAAAAGGGAATATAATAGTACCTCGGTCTGTCGGTTGAGTCTATCGAAATATAATACCACTGCTTTTGGATGCTGCCACTGGCAGCATTATGGAGTCAGCTGCTCCATATACCTGGGATTGTCCGTCCGCAGTGGGCGCATTTCCCGTCTCTGATGTTATTCTCAATGACATGAAAGTGAATGCGACGGATCAACACCTCCTCACAGGAGGAGCAGAAGGTTGAGTTGAGCCTGTGGCCTGGAACGTTCCCCAGGGTCACGTACTCGATCCCTTCCTCCCTGGCGATTCTATACGCTCTTTCAAGCGTCTCTATTGGAGTAGGAGGTACATTTGTGAGCTTGTAGGCGGGGAAGAACCGGGAAAAATGAAGAGGTACTTCCGTTCCCAAGGAGCTCTTGATCCACTTACACATACTTCTGATATCATCTGGATCATCGTTTGCATTCGGAATGACCAGATTTACGATCTCAAGCCACGTGCCTGAGGATTTTATTATTTCGAGTGATTTGAGAACAGGTTTGAGCTCGGCAGATGAGTATTTTCTATAAAAGGATTGGGTGAAACCCTTGAGATCGATGGTAACCGCGTCGCTCATCTGGAGTAGATTTTTCAGAGGTTTTGGATTGAGGGCACCGTTTGAATGCCAGAGAATGTTGAGCCCTCTTTTCTTCGCAATGACCGCGATGTCATATACGTACTCAAAAAAGGAAGTGGGCTCATTGTAGGTGAAGGAGAGTGTCGGGATTCCTTTTTTTTGAGCCTCATCCACCGCAGCTTCGGGATTCAGGTCAATAAAATATTCAAGCTCTTCAAGCGGTCTCTGAGAAAGGTGCCAGTTATGGCAGAACAAACACCTGAAATTGCACCCCGCTGTACCGAAGCACAGGATATAGGTACCTGGCAGCATGTGGTATTGGGGTTCCTTTTCGATCGGATCAATCTGGAGTGCAGAGGGTCTTGAGTGAACGATGGAATACAGTCTGCCTCCTCGGTTCAGTCTGTTACGGCAGGTGCCCCGTTCACCTCCAGGGATTATACAGGACCTGAAGCAGAGAGTGCATCGGACTGCTTCATTGGGCAGAGGATCATAGTACATTGCCTCTCTCAAGGTCGGAGTTGCTCCTGTGAAGGTATTGGTTTGGATTTTATCCTCATTGCCCAATTGCCTCTCCAATAAAGTCCTTGTTCCTTTCCCCGCTCGTGCAGAACGGCTCCCTGAGCCCAGAATAAGAAAGAGACTCCCGACAGCTCTGAGAAAGCTCCGTCTGGAAATTTTTATTTCACACATGTGTTTCAATCCCGTCCGACGCTCACTGGAAAAAATCCCACTCCACACCGGATCAGGCAGTACTGCAAAGACTCAACATCTATGATCTTACCTCTGATAGGGACGGGATGTCAAGCTCCAGGAGTCTATGAAAAAGAAGCTTCTTTTAGAGCGGACATGGGGTATAATAGGACAAAAGAGACGTGTGCCTTATGCAGGTTAGAATGAGAGCTCAATAACAGGATAAGATCATGTATACCTCCCCTAAAAAAGGACTCAGGATCATCGAACGCAATCCCTTTTCCCTTCTCTCTGACATTATCCGGGATCACCGGGAACTCAAAGAGGACCTGCCTCCAGTGATAAAACGTGGAAAGGGCCCTTATGTGTACGATTACGATGAGAACAGATTTCTCGATTTCTTTCTTGCCCAAGGTTCTCTCACTCTCGGTCACGCACCACCCGGAATCACCAGAGTCCTGAAGAGCTGGCTCGGAAGGGGGTACTCGGCCGGGTACCAGGCCGCATCCCATGCACTGCTTGCGAAGAAGCTCTTTGCTCTTATTCTTGACGGGACGATCCCAAGTTGGAAGGGCTACAGGTGGCTTTTCTATGATTCACCCTACGAAGCTTTTCATTCACTATACAGTCTCCTCGAACTCTGTGGATACACAGACCAGTGTGCATACTTAAACGACGATCGCGGCCGCTCGAAGCTCACCCCGGGTTGGCCAGAGAGGATACCGCCTTTATCCGGATTTCTTAAAAACCGCGATTCAAAAGACCTTGATCCAAAAGATTTTACTTCAAAAGACCTTGATTCCGTTTCCTGCGTTATCCTGCGCCCTGTAAATGAAAGCAAAACCATCGACACAATCAAAGAACTTGCAAAAAGGGGAGTTGTCATCATTTCTGACGAATCCGGAATCGAAGGATATCTCCACCTCCGCAGTGCGAAAGAATTGTATGACTCAATCCAGGTGAGGATTTTTGGAAACTGGCTTGCATCAGGATATTCTTTTGGATGTATTCTTGCCGTGAATAGTCTCCTGTCACGGGTTAAAGTAGGGATGAACAGGCAAATATTCGAGAGACTCCTGCCGTATACGGGATTTCCTCCACTTTATAAAATAAAAGCAGCAATAGCCTCGGTGATTCATATGAAAGAATTCGGAGGTATTGAGGGGCTCATTGAAAAAAACAGGCTGTTTTTTTCTCTTCTTGGCGAAAGTCACTTTCTGCAGCGTGGAGGTCTCATCTACATGAAAGGGACGGAGAAATTAGGTTCGAATTACAGAGAGCTATACAGAAACCTGCTGCGTGAGGGGATATACTTCCCATTCTCCCCCCAGGAGCCTGTGTGCACATCCTTTGCACACAATGAAATCCTTCTGAAGAAGAGCGCCCCAAAGATAAATTCACTTTTTGACTCCTTCTACCGATGATTAACTTGATAGGCGGTCCTGCTCTTCATGCTGCAGTGGCAGTGCAGGAAAATAATTTGGCTAACCTCGATTTGCTGGCCGATACCGTCAGGTTATACAGCTCTGCTGCTGTTTCGACTCTATGTGTGGATCGCGTACTCATTAGAGGCTGACTGGATAAATGATTATCCATATACTGAACATACTGGAAATGGCGCTTGGGATAATTCTCGTCTTCTTCGCAGCCATTGTCTGGTCGGTATTCAGGAAATTTTCTTCTGCAGTGCTGGCGCTTGCTGCGCTCTTCGTATACATCTCAGTAGTACTTGGCCTGCTCGACCACTATCGGATCATCGACAGGGAACATATTCTTCTTTTTAGAGGAATCCCCCTCCTTCGCTACCTTCCAACTTTTCTTGTACTTCTCTCCCTCATCATCACACTTCTCATATTTTTTAGAGAGGAAAAGGGGCTGAGATGATGGCCCATATCAGCCTATAGCTCTATTTCCTCCGACGGGTTCGGGTTATATTTATAAGAATAATTATATTTTACATTGCGGATAACTCATTTGTATGTTATAAAATAAAAAGGGAAAGCGAATGCGCGCCTATGACATCATCGTGAAGAAAAGGGATGGAGAAGAACACACGGAAGAGGAGATAGTATTTCTCGTTCATTCCTACACAAAAGGTGAAATTCCTGATTACCAGATATCGGCATGGCTCATGGCGGTCTTCCTCAACGGCCTGAATGAAAGGGAAACCTTTTATCTCACGAAGGCGATGCTGAAATCAGGTAAAACCCTTGACCTCGGTTCTATCGGCAGTCCGAAAGTTGACAAACATTCAACAGGTGGAGTGGGAGACAAGATTTCCCTTATACTCGCTCCTGCGGCGGCTGCATGCGGTGTGATCGTACCGATGACGAGCGGCAGGGGACTCGGCTTTTCAGGAGGAACTCTCGACAAGCTCGAATCCATACCGGGATACAATGTAAATCTCACTGAACGCCAGTTCATCGATACTCTTGAAAAGGTCGGATTCGCTATGACCGGACAGACTGATGATATTGCACCTGCGGATAAAAAGCTGTATGCTCTGAGGGATGTAACCGGGACTGTTGAAAATATCGCCCTTATCACATCCAGCATCTTGAGCAAGAAGCTTGCGGAGGGTGCGGATTCGATCGTGTTCGATGTGAAGTTCGGGAATGGAGCGTTCATGAAGAGGAAGGAAGATGGACTGAAGCTCGCCCGTTCTCTTAACTCTACTGCGAGAGAGTTAGGTAAAAAAGCTGTGTGTGTGTTGACCAGTATGGATCAACCGCTGGGCAGGGCAGTGGGGAACAGGCTCGAAGTGGTTGAATCTTTGGATGTTATGAGAGGAGTAGAACATCGTGATTTGGTTGAAGTAACAGCGGTGCTCGGAGGATACATGCTTCTTGAGGGTGGACTCGTGAGAAACCATGAAGAAGGGGCCCTGAAGATTCGTGAAAAGATCGAAAACGGTGAGGCGCTTGCACGATTCGTTAAGTCGGTAGAGACTCAGGGCGGCGATGTAGAGGCAGTGTTGCATACAGAGAAGCTCGAGATGGCGCATAATCGAATGGATGTAATCTCTCAGAGAGATGGCTATGTGAACCGTATAGACACGAAAAAGATTGGCACCGCGGCAGTATTCCTCGGTGCAGGGAGATTTGCGAAGGAGGATTCCATAGACCCGGCTGCAGGTATCTTCATATACAGGAAGATCGGGGATTATGTGAAGAAAGGAGAGCCACTTGCAACATTGTACTACAATCAAACTGTGTACCTCCAGCAGGCGGTTCGACATGTTGAGGAATCCTATTCAGTTGAAAATAGACTTACATCGACATTTCAGCTCATTCACGAAGTGATAGGTGAGGAGAGCAGATGATGGCTGACTTCATTGAGGAACTTATACGAAATTCTCCTCAGTGGATTTTTCATGAGGTGCCCGATGACGAGATCGAGAAGATATCGAAGAGATTTAGTTTCAGTAAGATTGTCAGCAAGATCCTCTATTTGAGGGGAGTAAGGACCGAAGAGGACCTGCGACATTACCTGCACGATGATTTTTACGAGCTGTACAACCCCTTTCAATTCACCCAGATGCACACTGCAATGAACAGGGTGAAAAAGGCCCTCCATGAAGGGGAGAGGGTGTTCATATTCGGCGATCGTGATGTGGATGGTGTTCTCTCGACTGCGATGCTCCACAATGCACTGAAGAGATTCGATGGGAATGTGCTGAGCAAGGTGCCAGAGGGAGAGTACGGATACGGAATAGAAAAGAAGGATATAGAGTACGCCAGCCAAAAGAACGTTAAGCTTATCATAACCGTGGATACGGGAATATCAAGTGCCGAAGAGATCTCTTATGCCAGTTCTCTGGGCATAGATACAATTGTCATTGATCATCATGTACAGACCGGGGTTGTTCCATATGCGCATGCAATTCTTAATCCGAAAATGGAGTTTGAAACCTATCCCTTCAAGGACCTATCTGCCGGAGGTGTGGTATTGAAGTTCATCCATGCACTCATACTTTCTTACACCAAGAACTTCAATAAACTCTTTGTTCCTCTTTTACCTGCCGGTGAAATCCTCAACGGTGCGAAAGTGAAAAACGGGATCGTGGAAGAGTACTTCCAGTTTCAGGAGAGCATTCATTACCCCATCGATAGCAACTGTACCATTGTATTGGATAGCGAGAAAATGCTGCCACAGTTTTTTAAAAGCTGGCTCAGGGATCAGAAGATCGACCAGCTCAACATCATCTGCTCGAAGACTTATGCATCGATTCAGGAGTTTGCCTCCCACTTTGTGAATATCTTCATGCGGAAGCAGAAACGCAGTGCCGATTTTGTACAATCCTTTATTGATCTGTCAGCAATATCAACCATATCAGACATCATGCCCCTGTGTGGTGAGAATAGAACGATCGTGAAGGAAGGTTTGCAACAGATCCTGCACACGCAAAATACGGGCCTCAGTGTGCTTCTGAGCTACTGTAATTTGCCGGAAAGAGACATCAAGGCAAAGGATATTGCCTGGTCTGTTTCGCCGATCATCAACTCTGCTGGAAGAATGGGGGAAGCCCAGATAGCGGTTGACCTGTTCACAACCGAAGACACACGGCATGCAAACGAGCTCTCAAAGGTACTGATTGAGCTCAACGAAAAGAGGAAAGAAAAGGGAGAGAAAAACTTCAGTATCATAAAGCCAATGATTGAGGATAACTATTACAAAGACCCGGTGATCGTTCTGGATACTGACAGGGCTGAACATGGAGTGACGGGAATCATTGCCAGTAAGATCGCGCGTAAATTTTCCAAACCGGCAATAATCATCGTGAATGATGGGGATATTGGGATCGGTTCAGGCAGAGGAGGTGAGAACTTCGACCTCATTTCTCTCATCCTGAAGTGTGAGGATCTGCTTCTGAAATATGGGGGGCACAGATCTGCAATCGGATTCACCATTGAGATTGACAAGATCAACACCTTTCGCAGAAGGATAAATGAAATTATCCAGAATGATCCTGCATTGTTCCACTGTCAGGAGGTCATCGAGATCGAAGACGTTCTTTCACCCGATGGGGTAAACTTTCACCTGTTGAATGAGCTGGGTATCTTTGAACCCACAGGAATCGGAAATCCAGATCCGAACTTTTCTATTATGAAAACCGCTGTAATAAATCCAGCGCCCATAGGAAAGGAAAAAAACCACCTCAGATTTTTTATACCGAGCAAAAATGGAACCATTCCAGTAATCGGGTGGGGACTTGCGGATAAGGGTCTTCGTATCCTGAAGGAGGGATGTCCAGTAGACATCGTATTTTCCCTTCAGGATAACTATTACCGCGGTGAACGTTCGATTCAACTTGTTTTACACGATATTCGACTGTCCTGAGTACGCAGGAATCGGCTCTTAAGGGACGGGAGTAACTGAATATACCGGGAGAGTGAAATTGAAAGCGAGTGTCTGCATCATCTCCCTGCTATGCATGCTTTTACGGTTTTCACCTGCCTCCTGTTTTCAGAATAACCTGCATCGAGAGGAAGTGTCAGATGCCCTTGACCGCTTTGTGCTGAAGGAGAGGGCCTTTATCCAGAGAGGCCTCAATAACTCCTCTATCTATATTTCAATGATCAGTGAAGCCTTTCGTCGGGAAGGACTGCCTGGGGATCTTGTGTGGCTACCCTTGATCGAAAGCGGTTTTTCGGTACATGCATTATCGAGGGCGGGTGCCGCAGGTCTCTGGCAGTTCATGCCCTCAACAGCCCGCCACTATCGTTTAAGGATCGACTTCTGGGTGGACGAACGGTTGGATCCTTATAAGTCGACCCAAAAGGCGGTAAAGCTCCTGAAAGAGCTCTATCGGTTTTACCATAACTGGGAGCTTACTCTTGCTGCTTATAATGCGGGAATGGGTGCAGTGAACCGCGCTATAGAGATGGGAAAAACCACAGATTACTGGGAACTCTGCTCGATGAAGCTGCTCAGAAGAGAGACGAGGGATTACGTACCGCGGTTTTATGCAGCAGTTCACATTGCAAGGGATCCTGGTCTTTATGGATTTACGGTCAACGGTCTTCGAGGGTTCCCGGATTATGAAACACTCCTCGCCGAAAAGCCGTTGGATCTGACCATATTGGCGCTGAAGGCAAGGATCCAGCTGGACGATCTGAGATTTCTGAACCCCGAGCTCAAGAGGCTCATCACCCCGATCGGAGAAAAGTATGCACTGCGTGTCCCGAAATACCGTTTCGAACAGGTGGTCAGCGTATATCACAGTCTACCTGAAGATGAGATACATGGGCTTGTATGGCATACCGTGAAGACAGGCGAAACACTCGGTGAAATCGCGCAGAGATATGAAACCAAAGTGACGCTTTTAAAGCAGATTAATGCTATTTCAAACAGTAGAATGGTACAAGCGGGAAAAAAGATCCTGGCACCGGTTGGTTCTCAAACTACTGTACACTCTGATGCGCCCTTCATTCCTAAAAGGGGTTTTTTAACTCAGGAGATTGTATACACAATCAGGGAAGGTGACACCATCTGGAGAATCGCCCATCGGTTCAGAACGGATGTAGAAACCATATTAAGCCTAAACGGGCTCTCCTTCGAGTCCATCGTCATGCCCGGTGACAGGATTATTCTCTGGATCGATATTGCTCTGCAGAGGTAGCTCCTCTAGATAGAGATTTCCGATCACGGAGCTTTTTGAATTATTTTCATTAAGGAGTAAGTATCCATGAAACTGGAACCGAAGTGGCTGGAATGGGCGAAGAAACTACAGGCCATAGCCCAGGCCGGACTGACCTGATTATTACTCCTTTTCCCGCCGGAAGGGCATACTTCCCGGTTTTATTAACTCGTAAAACCCTTTTTTTAATGTTTCAAGCTGCTCCTTTGCTTCACTTCCCACTGTTGCTTTCTGACTTTCCAGGAGTACGAGGGCATGGTATATCATCTTAACTTCACTGTCATCGAGAATCACGACATGCCGTTTGATTGTCCGCTTCTTCATGCAAATGCCTTTGATTTTTTTTTCATTGTACAGTAAAAATGTGTATTGTAAAATGATTTTTCACAATTCTCCAATTCTATATGCGCACATGAAAGAGCCTTCTGCTCGGCATAAAGAACTTTCAGAGAGAAGCCGCCTCACATGGACAGCAACTGGACATATAGATCATTTTTCAGTTATTCTCATCTTTATAGTGAGCCTTCTGAGTGCAGCGGCACTGATCATTTGGTCGGTGGTTTCACAACCAGACATAGGCTACATCACATCTTGGTTTCCAGAAGTGGGGACAGTACTTGTCATTCTGGGTGGTTTCGGTTTTGCGGTCACGAACTCACTTGCCGAAGAGATCATCTTTCGTGGGATTCTCTGGGAAGGGATCTCTTTTCTAATCGGTAAAGGCTTCCTGTGTATAGGTGTCCAGGCGCTGATATTTGCCCTCTGGCATTATAAAGGCTTTCCTGGTGGACCTGCAGGATCGATACTGGTATTTTTGTGGGGATTACTTCTCGGGATACTCAGAGCTCGCACCGGTGATATGCATGCACCGATGATTGCACACTTCTTTTCCGACATGGTAATCTTTCTACTTCTCTTTTTTAAGATATGTTACTGACTGTTCTCCTAAAGATAAGGGGTAAAGAGTTTTTATTGATTTTTTACACAGGAATTATTATTAAGTCTCCATGATTCTATATCAGTGGAAGTTATCATCCGACATATGGTAGAGTTTATTAAACAAAATCGAATATATCAAGAGAGAGAAAGAAAATGAAAATTGCAAAGAGATGCAACATCGCTCCATCCCTTACCCTTGCAATGAACACGAAGGCAAAGCAGATGAAGGCAAAGGGGATAGACGTGATTAGCTTTGCCGCAGGAGAACCAGACTTTCCTACCCCTGAGCACGTTAAGGAGGCAGGGATAAAGGCCATTCAAGAGAATAAAACATACTACACACCTGCGAGCGGAATCAACGAGCTCAAGGAAAGGGTGGTTAGAAAGCTCAAGCAGGAGAATGGTATCTCCTTTTCTGTGGATGAAATTTCCATCAATTCAGGTGCGAAACATGCAGTGTTCAATGTTCTTTCCGTGCTCGTGGAAGAAGGAGATGAAGTGGTACTTCCTTCTCCCTACTGGGTGAGTTACTCAGAGATGGTACGGATACTTGGTGGAATGAATGTCATCATTCCAAAGGGCGAAGAGGACGGATTCAAGATAAACGCTCGGGATCTTGAAAGAGCCATGACATCGAACACGCGGGTCGTGCTCCTGAACTCTCCTAATAATCCCACTGGGGCTGTCTATAGCAGGGAAGAGCTCTTTTCTCTCGCAGAATTCCTCGAGGACAAGGACGTGATCATTCTATCGGATGAGATCTATGAAAGGATTGTCTATGATGACAATGTTCATGTCAGTATCGCCTCCTATTCCGAGAATATTAAAAAGAAAACCGTAGTGATAAACGGTGTTTCTAAGGCATTCTCCATGACTGGGTGGAGGATTGGATACACTGCAGGTCCGAAACAGATCATATCTGCCATCAACAGCCTTCAAGGTCATGCATCGGGTAACCCTCCATCGATATCTCAGTGGGCAAGCGTCGCTGCTCTCGATTCGGACAGCAGCTTCCTAAGCAACTGGGTTGCCGAATTTAAACGAAGGAGAGATTACATCGTACAGGAGCTCAACAGTATCAAAGGTGTTTCCTGCCCGGTGCCGGGGGGTGCATTTTACGTGTTTCCCAATGTAAGCGGTCTCTTCGGTAAGGGCATAGGCGGGCATAAAATTGGAGACTCAGTTGAACTCGCTAACTATCTGTTGGAAAAGGGAAGGATAGCGGTTGTTCCGGGGGTGGCCTTTGGAGCCGATGATTATATCCGAATTTCTTTTGCAACGTCCATGGAGAACGTGAAGGAAGGAATGAGGAGGCTGAAGGAGAGCCTGGTATGAACAAGCGGACAGGATATCTGGACAGAATATCTGGACAGAATATCTGTGAGAGATTTCACGCTCTCTAAAGAAGCTTGAGCTTTTTCGCGATGTTGACGACAAAGGGATTCACAAGAAGTCTGATAACGATGTAAGGAACTGGTAATTTCGATATATCGGTAAATTCCAGCTTGGACCCGTCAGGATCTACGATATAGGCAAAAGTTGCATCGGTGCCCATACCCATGTCCTGTCTGTAGGGAGGAACGATGATCTTGGCACCCATTTTCGATACCGCTTCCAGCGTCGCATAAATGTTCGACACATCGAAACTGAGCTCCATGAAACCGATGTCGCCCCAATTTCTCCCTTCAAAGTTATGCCTTCCTTTGTTATCCTCCACCTGAATAAGCTCGATCATCCCGCCTCTGAGAAAGTGCCGGAACTGACTCTGGGATCTGGTGCTTTTTCTCAAAAGGGCCCGTTTTGTTTGTTTCCCCCTTCCAAACATCTCGTCCCATTCGGGGCTCGCCCCTTCATAGTTATAGAGCACATCATCATATCCGAGTACCTTCGAGTAGAACTCGACCGACTGATTCAGGTTTGACACTCCGATTGCCACGTATTCTATTCCACCGATCCTCGGCCGACCGTTTCCGTACCCCACATTGCTTCCTGGGTATTCGATCAGGACTCCATAGATGCCATCCAAATCCCGGAAAGTAGCGGTTTTCCAGCGGAGATTTTTCAAAGGGGAAAACTCACACGAATTCGTAATAATCTGACCCCCGTGGCGCTCGATTATATCAAGCGATTTCTCAATGTTTTTAACCTTTAAACCGAAAAAAAGGAAACCATTATAAGAGAAATCGACTTCCGGCGGGATGGGAACAGGTTCTTTTGAAGTATATTGAAAAATTTCGATGAGCGCCCCGCCGTAGGGGTTCAGGGGGATGATCACATCTCGGTCCTCATCCTTCCCGATAATTGGAAGGACACCAGGGCATTTACCCGAGTGTTTGCTAATTAGAACTGTAAAATCCAGTGCATTTTTATAGAAAGCGAAGGACCTTTGCCCGTCTCTAACACCGATCCCTACATGCTGTATACCATTTATCATGACGTTCCCAAGGTGAGTAAATGGATTGATTAAAACTTATATTACATTGACAAGGATTAATATAAGAAAAAACCATCACCGAAACAATAATTAAAGTCGAAAATTTTATAGGAGATTTTCTCTATTCGCTGTACTTTTAACCATTCACTTTTTTTACGGGTTGGACGGATAATGCGTGTGCGTGCTGCAGCACTCATTGTGAAAAATGGTACACTTCTCCTGGTGAAACATGCAAAAAATTATAAAACATACTGGTTGTTACCAGGGGGGGGAGTAAAACTGGGTGAGCCTGTTAAATCTGCGCTTAAAAGAGAGATACGTGAGGAAATAAACCTTGAGAGCAGGATCAAAGAGCTGGTCTTTTTGGTCGAAACTTTCTCTTCTAAAGAAGACCATATCATTCAGCCGACATATTACGTAGAGGCCATTGATGTCGATACAATACATCTTGGAGGCGACGGGAGGGTCACCGGTTTTGGATTCTTTCGCGCGCGAGAACTTGATGGGCTCACGATTTATCCCGATATAAAGGATGAGCTAAAAGACTTCTTAGAGAAAAAATACTGGACATTGCGGTATATTTATAAAAAATGGGTAAACTGAGAATCCTGATAGCAGTATTCATCTTCCTTTTTTCTTTCACATTAGTGGTAGTCCGACTACCGGCTGGTGAGAGTATTGAACAACGATTCTCCATCGACTGGGTAGGAATGGAGCTCGAGGTCTCTGGAATGGGAAGAATTATGCCTTCAGAATATGGAAACCACATTGATTGGCAGTATGGTGCGGCACTGAAGGCTGAGATGGATTTGATCAGTAACTTTGTTGCATCAATGAGTGAAATGCGACTCGATGCATACAGTTTTGCCCGCGATTTACTGATGAGAGAGCCTTATAAAAACGAACATATTTACAACTACATTAAAGGTTTCACGGGGAGTATTGTTGAATACTCAGATGAATGGGTAAGAATAAAAACAAATCTCCCCATGTTTGGTGAAAATGGATTTACCCGGTATCTCGTTACCGCAGGCCTCGATCCAGGTAGATTTCCCCTATATACCACATACGAGTACTCCTCTGCATTTACAGGAGTCGTAATCGATGCGAGGGATCTTGCGAGAATACCTGCAATAGGACCCAGGATATTCGATGAAGACCATAGAACCGTGTACTCACTCGATATCGTGGATAAGGAGAGTTTCGCTCGATGGGGTGCGGTTCAATATACATACGATCCTTACTACAAGGGATTTGATGAAAGGGTAGGGGACAATCCCTACAGGATCGTTGCGATGGAAAATGATACGCTCATTTCCACGGATATCGGAATTTCAACTAAAGATGCGAGAACGCTTCTACAGGATGAAGTCTCGAGAAAATATCTACGGGAAGGGAGGGTTATCATCATTCTTGAAAAGCAGGTGCTGAAGAGTAATTGAACGAACCAGCTGATGACGCATATTTCTCTGGCTCGCTGGGAGTTAAATTAAATATGTATATGGGAAAAATAAAATGCGGTAACTACGATCCTCATCGTGAGATTATGAAGAGAAAGAGGATCAATCCGCATTTTTAGTGAGTGACTTCACAAGAACGACTTTTCCACTTTTAAGACACGCCGTGCATATTTTCGCGTTTTTTACTTTCCCGTTTACGATCACTCGTTTCTTGATAAGATTGGGTTCGAAGGTTCGTTTTGAAATCCCGGTAATCTTTATACCTGCCCCCTTCTTCCTTCTTGCGAGTCCCCGTTTCGCATATGACCTTCCGGCTCCTGTCTTTTTCCCACAAATTTCACACACACGAGGCATATCCTAGAGTCTCCATTACTTGTATATTGCTTCTATGGAATATACGAATCAGTAAAATCGATGGTCAAGTTAATTCTTGACGATACAGATATATTCAATTAGCTTGTGTTCAAGCAGGAAGGTAAAAAAGTGTGCGTATACATTTATCTCCGTTTGAAATTGAGATCATAAAAATCTGGGCAGAGGCAACAATTCACGGTGGACACTGGGGTAATGGTGATTTTGCTGTGCCTGAGGAAAAAATCATCCTCGAGAAAATAGCGAAAACAGGTAACGGGAAATTAGACCTTACTGAAAGTGAAGCCAGGATCTTACTCACATGGAGCGAGAGCTCACGAGGAATCCATACAATGGAGGAAGTGAGTGTGATCAATAAACTTAATGAAGCTCTTAAAAAATGGAAAGCGTGATGCAGGAATTCATAGAGAGAACGGAAATTATTTTCAGCGAGCTCGGCTACGACGTCTTCGATAGGGAACATAATGAGGATATGTTTCAGGCATCCTTTGGAAAAAACGGTAAATTCGACGGCTCCTTTTTCATTGAAAAGGAGAGTAACTTCATCGAGTTCGCATACACCTATACCTTTGATAATGATGAGGAGAGGTTTCTCCGTGATCATCTGGAATCAATGCTCGATATCTGTTATGAATATGGGTGTTACTTTAATATTCTAAAGGCTGATGGAGAGATCCATTTTTCCGTTTTTACCAAAATTTATTTTTCAGGTTTCAACCTGGAATCTCTCAGTGATACCCTTGAAGATTTTACTGCGTGCATCCAGGAGCTGGCAATAACGTTCGATCTGGAAGAGGAAGAAGAAGAGGAAAACCGCCATCTGGATTCTGAAGACGGGTTCGGCCTATGACAAAACCTTGAATTCAACCTTCTTTTGATTTACAATAAATACAGGCGTTTCTTTTTTGTGCTCTATTCCTATGACCAGGAAAAAAAGAAAAAAGTATAGTGAATTCCTTTCTCAGATTGATCGCAAAGGAGCATGCGAAACTTGGAAAGCTCAGTAATCTATTCGCATAATTTTAATACTAAGAACAGGTATTACCGTGTATTCGATGATATATCACAATCCTTTGGTTATGAAACGCTCTTTGTAAAAAATGAAGAAATGCTACTGGAGTATTTCCAGGAAGGAGATATTGGAGCCCTTTTCTGTGATGAGGAGCTCTACACCGGAGATCTTGACGATAAGCTCGGCGCCATAAACGGACAGGTGCCGATTATTTTATTTTTAACAGATTTTTCCAAAGAAAGAAAGATTAATAACCGGATTGACGATTTTCTCCCGCTCTCGGTTCCTCCATCACTATTTGAGGTCTGTGTCTTTACCATTTACAAGCATATAGCCAACAGAGAGAAGCTCAAGAGTGTATCAGGAGTGGTAAATCCTGATTTTATAAAAAAACTCTTGAGTGATTCCGCCCACGCAATCAACAACATTCTTACAGGCATGCAGGGGTATGCCGAGCTCGCCCAGCTCAATCCGGAGGACAAGAAACTCATACAGGACTCCTTTCAGGTGGTCATCGATTCTTCCTACAGAGTCCGAAACGAGATTAAGAATTTAAGGGCCTTTGCCCGTGTTGAGAATCCCCAGATCGATAGAGTGAGTATCATCGCCGTGCTCACTGAAGCGATTGAACTTGCAAAATCCCAAATTAAAGCAAAAAATATCAAACTAGTAAAAAAAATAGAGAAAGGTTTCATGCTGGATGGTGATTATGAGCAACTCATACAGGTTTTTTTCAACCTGCTCAATGATGTTCTCCATAACACCCAAGAAAATGGGAACACGGGACTGTTCCTTGCGACAACCGATACTCAGGCTATTATTAAGATAGTTGGAGAAGACTATATAATTGAGGAAGAAGATTTCAGATCGCTTGAAAGGATATTTGCCTTCGATGAACCTGTTCTCAAGGTGGACAGCAAAGAGGGAAAAATAGAAAATAGGAACGTGCTCTCAATATGTAACCGCATAATTCGAAATCAAAAGGGGAGCATACTCGTCACAAAGGAAGACGGGAAACGGCTCGTGTACACGATCAAGCTGCCGGTCGCTACAAGCGTTCCTCTTTCCGCAGAAGAGGAGTTCGAGCTTTCAGGACGTGCAAAGCGCGCCTATGAGAGCATTGAAAACCTGGACATGGACATCCTCGTGGTAGATGACGAAGAGTATGTAAGGAATACTATATATTACTTCTTTGATAAAAAGGGATGCAGAGTGACTCTGGCGGAGGATGGTGAGTTTGGACTCAATATGGCTAAACAGAAGCCCTTTGATCTCATTTTTATGGATTACCTGATGCCGAAAATGGGGGGAATCGAGGCTGCACGAAAGATAATTCAGTACAATAGTGAGGTAAAAATCGTCTTCATCACTGGAAGAGATACACTCGACGAAGAGGAGCTCTACCGATCTGGTGTATATGCGTGTATCAAGAAGCCTTTTGAAATGAATGACCTGTATGATATAGCAAAAAAAGTGGTTCTGGAAAAGGGTATCCTCGAGTAATCAGTTTATTCATCCCGTAGAGAACTTAGATACTTCCTTATTATTCATATCTTACTCATCTGGTTCTTTCTTGATTTCCCTCAGGAAATGGGGCACAAATGCCCTATTAATGGGTAATTTTACCACAGTTATCTCGGTTTCGTTTAACAAACTTCTAATAGAATAATGTAATTAAAACAATAGAAAGGGATAAGAGGAGATGGATTATATGAAATCCGGCATATTAATTGCTTATTATTAGATGGAGGAATTAATGTTCAGGAAACTATGCATCAGGGAGAGGGTAATACTTGCAGTGGTGATTGTTCTCATGGTGAGCTCTGGAACAAGCCTCCTTTTCATCAGCCGTGTAGAAAAGGAGATATACAGGTCAAGCTCACACCAAGGACCGATTTTATATTACAACTCCTTCACAGAAATGTTATTATCCGGTGAAATTCATAACAGTTTCCTCGTCAGGAGAGATTTTGATAAGAGTATAGACAGCTTGAGTATGCTTTCTCTTGTCCACCGTCTGAGAAATAGGGTCATCATGGTATTCGGCGCCTCCTTTGCAATCGGGATTCTCCTGTCTTTTTTTACCTCCCGTGGTATTACCCGACCAATCATGCAACTCGTACACGCTTCAAAGAACATGAGAGACGAGCAACAGGATCAGAATATCGTAACTTCGAACTGTACTGAGTTGCAGATACTCACGGAATCTTTCAAACGGATGCGTCAGAGTCTGCAGGAGTATGAGGATGAAAAGTCCAGGAATGAAAGCGTGGAAATTACCAAGAATCTGGCTGCCGGTATTGCCCATGAAATAAAGAACCCTATCAATACGGTGGGACTCATCACGGATTACCTGCAGACCAACCTGAGCCCCGACGACCCGGAGAAAAGGTATGAGTTCTACAAGCTATCCGATAACATGAAAAACGAGCTGAAAAGAATCAACAGGATTGTAGAAGGATTTCTGCGTCTTACAAAACCAGATGTCTATAAATTTTTTCCAGAGAACGTAAATTCGATTATTCAATACAGTATTTCGACCCTCGAACAGGAAATCCTCAAACACAGGATTATACTCCATTTAAAACTCGACTCCACGCTCCCAGAGATCAGGGTGGATAAAGAGAGGCTCAACCAGGTTTTCTCAAACCTGATACTGAATGCAATCGAATCAATGCCTCGCGGAGGGGAGATATCTATCGTGACTTCGATCGAAGATGAACAGCTCAAAGTACAGGTATCCGATACGGGTATCGGAATCCCGCAGGAGGACATCAGAAAAATATTCAGCCCCTATTTTACGACCAAGAAACAGGGTTTTGGGCTCGGTCTGTCACTCATTCACGATATCATTCACAAACACAGGGGGAAGATCGCTGTACAGAGCGAGAAGGGCAGGGGAACAGAATTTACAATTTATCTGCCGGTGCGTTTTGAAGATGTATAAAAAGATACTTGTGGTAGATGACGAAGAGATACAGGCAAACATAATTTCAGACATACTCGAAAAGAAATCCTATTCGGTGAAAAAGGCCAATTCAGCTGAGGAAGCCATTAAACTTCTCACAAAAACAGAGTTCAGCGTACTTCTCGTGGATTTAAAGATGCCAGGTATCGGGGGAATGGGATTGCTGAGAGCGGCTAAAGAAAGAAACATTGCATCAAACATCATTATCATGACCGCTTATGGTACGATCGAAACTGCTGTTGAAGCGATGAAAAACGGTGCTTTCGATTACATTACCAAGCCTTTTAGCACCGAAGAGCTTCTCCTGAACGTTGAAAAGGCGGTGAAAACCTACAGCCTGTACAAGCAGAATATACAGTTGAGAGAGGAGCTTCAGAACTTCTACGAAGAGAAAAAGCTCGTGGGATCGAGTAAAGCCATGGAGGAAGTTTTTAACCTTGTCGACAAGGTTGCACAGAACAACACAGTGAGCGTCCTTATTACCGGTGAGAGCGGTACCGGTAAGGAGCTTGTCGCTCGTGAAATTCATACAAGAAGCGCTCGATCCGATTTACCCTTTTTGGCGGTCAATTGTTCTGCAATTCCTGAAACCCTTCTTGAGAGCGAGCTTTTTGGTTACGAAAAAGGGGCTTTCACCGGAGCAGTATCCAGACGGGAGGGTAAATTTAAGAAGGCGAACTTCGGAACGATCTTTCTCGATGAGATAGCAGACATGCCGCTCAATATGCAGGTAAAACTCCTCAGGGTAATCCAGGATAGAGAGATTACCCCAATCGGAGGGGATGAGCCAATCACCGTGGACGTTCGGATTATTTCCGCGACCAACAGAGACCTGGAAACCATGGTAGAAAGGGGTGAATTTCGGGATGATCTGTATTACAGATTGAACGTGGTTCCCATTCATATTCCTTCGTTGAAAGAAAGAAGGGAGGACCTTCCGATTCTGGTTGAGCATATAGTGAAGAAGCTCAATAAAAAACTCAGGAGAAACATTTCCGGGCTTCCTGATGAGGTCATGGAGGCTCTGAACTCCTATAGCTTCCCGGGTAATATCAGGGAGCTTGAAAACATGCTGGAGAGAGCCTTCATCCTTGCCGGAACTGACAGTGTTAAGCTTGAGCATTTTCCTATGCTCTCTTCCGGTGAAGGGGAGGATGAACACCTTTTTACCAGCAACAGCCTCAAAGACATAGCAGCAGAAGCGAGGAAGAGGGCAGAGGCCGAAGCGATCAGAAAAGTGCTGAATGAAACACAGTGGAACAGGTTGAAGGCAGCTCAGCTGCTTGATGTGGACTATAAAACCTTGAGGAGAAAGATTAAGGAACTTAATATTCAACCGCAATACAGGGAAAGGAGCACCCGATGAGTGTAGATAAAAATGATAAAACTGCAGTCCAGATTTATCTAAAACAGATAGAGAATATACCGGTGCTATCACGGGAAGAAGAGGAGTTTTTTGCGCGGAAAGCAGTAGATGGTGATCAGAAAGCGAAGGAGAAGCTCATTGTTTCCAACCTGAGATTCGTCGTGAGTATCGCAGTAAAGTATCAGAATCTCGGTCTTCCACTCATGGATCTCATTAACGAAGGGAACATGGGATTGATCAGGGCAGTGGAAAAGTTTGATGTGGAAAAGGGATTCAAGTTCATTTCCTACGCCCGCTGGTGGATCCGTCACTTCATTCTCAAGGCAATTTTCGAGCAGTCAACATCTATAAAACTGCCGCTTAAGTATGCGACACAGCTCTCAAAAAAAGATGATGTGGACGATGACGAGCTTGTGCAGAAGCTTAGACAGATTTACCGGCCTGTATCCCTTGATCAGAAGCTCTCCGATGACAGTAACTCGGACACCATACTTGACCTGGTCGACAGCAGTAAGTATGATCTTCCAGAGAAAATCGTCATGGAGAAAAACTTAAAAGAGATAATCTCTGAAGTCATGTTCAAGCTAAAGCCGATAGAGAGGGATGTTATCAGTAGGCACTTCGGTCTGAACGGAAAGCCGCCCCTCACCCTTAAAGAAATCGGTGAAAAGTATAACCTGACAAAGGAACGGATCAGACAAATAGAGCACACCGCACTTGACAAGTTGCGGTATCCGATGAGAAAGAAAAAGGTACTCGACTTTGTTGAATAGGTCGATCGGTTAAAACTTCTCTTGGGATTGTGAACTTAGGATTATTCTACATCAGAGCATTGGTTATCTTCGTACCAATGTGATTATTTTAATTCATTCGATCACTGATAAATAGCAATTCCGTTTTCAATCCATTTTCATTTGTAGTACATTATAACGGATACTCATGTGAGGGAACTCTCATTCTATGGTCGGATACGATGATTTTCGGGTACACCTGGATAACAGGTCTGTACAGTCGGTGAAAATTGCCAAGGGGAGAGGTGCGATTGCCACTGTATCACAGCAGGCAAGTGAGCTTGGTATCAAAGTTCTCAAAGATGGTGGGAACGCCTTTGATGCTGCGTTCGCGGTTGCCTTTGCGCTCACGATTTATCATCCCCAGGCAGGGAACATTGGAGGAGGTGGGTATGTAATCTATAAAGAAAAAGGCGCAAAGACACCATCCTGTATCAACTATCGTGAAAAATCACCCGCGGCTGTGAAAAGGGAGGGATTTCTGGATGAAAAGGGTAACGTAGATCCTGAGCTTACTGCGCTCGGACCAAAATCTGTGTGCATACCCGGAACAGTGAAGGCCTTTTTCACACTTCAGAAAGCCCATGGTGCACTCACGGCAAGGGACATACTCACACATCTCGCACGACTCTCTCATGAAGGGTGCAGAATCACACGCTATCAGGCAGAGTGTATCAATCGATTGAACGAGAAGCTTTGTCGATCACCCGAATCAAAAAAGATCTACGGTCAGAAGGGGAGAGCTTTCAGTGCGGGAGACCTCCTTCCCAATCCAGACCTCGGCGAAACCTTTCTCATGCTGGCCCGGGAAGGTGAAAAGGCATTTTATGAAGGCAAGATCGCAGAGGGTATCGAGGATGACCTTTCCAGAAACGGTGGATACATCACGACACGGGATCTTAAGAATTATTCGATCAAAATGGTTGAGCCGGTGAGCGCTTTTATAGATGGCACAAGCGTATGGTCGGTTCCACCTGAAGGAGGGGGCGCGTTCCTCATTGAAATACTGAATATCCTGAACCGGGAGCAGTTTCACAAAATCGATCCTCTCTCCCCGGATTTTTATCATTACCTCGCTCAGGCTTTTAAAATGGCGTCGGTGGACAGACTCTTCTATCTCGGTGATGTTCCATTGGAGGGGAACAGGGTGTATCACAGTTTATTCAAAAGAGAGTGGGCTGACACCCTTTTTTCACTGATCGACCGAGAATCTGATATAAAAACGGAGAAGATCCTGTCCCTCATGCATCCTGAAGAGGGAGATGTCATCGAGAGTGGGGAGCAGAGACAGGGGAGCGAAACGACGCACTTTTCTATTATTGACGGCGAGGGTAACGCCCTCTCGAACTCCTACACCCTGAACCTCAGGTACGGGGCGAAGTGGAGTGTGAAAGATATGGGCTTTCTTCTGAACGGCAGCATGGATGCCTTCTCATTTTCTCCGGGTAGGCCGAACTACTTCGGTGTGATTGGGAACAGGCCGAATCTACTCGCACCGAATAAAAGGCCTGCAAGCAACATGGCACCAGTACTTGTTACAAAGGGAAAAGAGGTTGTAGCGGCCTTGGGCACACCGGGAGGCCCCGCTATACCCACTTCCCTCGCACAAGCGCTATTTTTGATCCTTTCGCATAAAATGGAACCCCAAGCTGCCCTTCAGCTCGGGAGGATACATCATCAAGGGTGGCCCGATGTGTTCTATAAGGAGGAGGGGAGCCTTTCAGAAAATACGATTTTGGTGCTCGTAAAAAAAGGATATACAATACAGAACAGGAGCGAGCCGATTGGAGATTTTCACGCAGTTTTTACATCAGGAAGTGAGATACTCGCTGTGAGCGATTATCGTAGAGAAGGGTCTCCAAGTGCGTTATAATAGTATATAGCAAAAAGTAATTATTTTAATAAAGGACCCAAGCGATGAAGTTCAGTGTGGAAAGTGCAGGGGAGTGGGTGGTCATTTCGTTGAACGGTCCCATCAATTTTGAATCAATCGACACTTTACGGTCGGTCTTTGACAGGGTTCTTTTGGATGGGGCAATAAAGGTGAGGCTCAACTTGAAGAAGGTCCCGGTTTCAAATAGCGCAGGTATAGGAAGCATTCTCATGTTTTATAAAAATTTAAAAAAACGGGGCGGACAGCTGGAAGTAAAAGGAATAAGTAAAAACCTTTTTGAGATGTTTCATTTAATAAAACTTGACAGGGTGATCAAGGTCGAAGAGGATTGACAATTCCTGCGAAGAACTGCCAATAGAAATTCATACTCAGATCAAACCACTTAAGAAATTAAACTAGAAAGAATATTTATATTGATTTGTCTTGACAACAGTAGGGTCTCTCCCCTATTATTACTCCGTAAATAGGGCGGTTAGCTCAGTTTGGTTAGAGTACCTGCTTGACATGCAGGGGGTCACTGGTTCAAGTCCAGTACCGCCCAGATAACTAATTGTATAGCAATAAGTAAGAAAGCGCCATG
>Ga0209427_10000687_pt1 | contig 36931 bp, 22 predicted proteins | sample DeeMarSWOR136_30_FD_187465 | JGI IMG/M metagenome (GOLD analysis project Ga0209427, IMG submission 187465) | Marine sediment microbial communities from White Oak River estuary, North Carolina - WOR-1-36_30 (SPAdes) (version 2) | ecosystem: Environmental > Aquatic > Marine > Intertidal zone >...
GCGAGGAGGCTGGTTGCACCGATGCTGACGGGGATGGCGTCTGCGATGACGTAGACACCGGCCTCTTCCCACTCATCGGTGACCGTCACCCGGGCCGTGTCGGAGAAGGGAAAGGTGCCCAGCAATTGCCAGTCTTCCGGCGTTCCTACCCAGTTCTGGTCGCCAATGGCGCTGTCCGGCCCGGCATGGGTGTCGAGATAGTAATGGGCGTCTTCGGCGTAATTCTCGTCGTTGACCCAGAAGGAGACGGCGTAGTTGCCCGGGATCGCGATTGGGGTCATCCAGGTGGCGCTCTCTGATCCGCTGCCTAGGGCGTGAAAGCGTTTGTTTTCCTCCCAGCAATTTCCGTAAGTACTGGTGCCCCAGCTGCCCACCACGCTGAAAGCTGGCGCGCCGTCCTCGTTGTCCACGATGATATCGATGCTGCTGCCAGTTAAACCGTAGAACTTGCGTCGGTTGTTGGGCCAGGTCACGGTCTCCTTGCCCCCCTGGTCGGCCACGCCGGTCACCGTCAGGACATACAGGCTCTCAGGATGCTGCGGGGTGGTGGTCAGGTGGATCAGGCGATGGTCGGAGGCGTCGCGGACGGCAAAGATGACCGCCAGGCTGCCGCCGAAGTTGTAATTGGACGGATTCTGGCCGGTGGGGGGATCCACATCGCGGCTGAACAGCACGTCCACGTAGTCGCCGCTGATGGGCAGGGCCACCGAGACGGTGAAGGGTTTGACATCCTTCCAGGCCATGGCCGGCATACTGTCGGGATATTCGTAGGGTCCTCCGCTGCCCATGAGGGCGTTCCTGTAGCTGGTGGTCAAGTTGCCGGATGCGAACAGGGTTTGACCCTCCACATTCTCGTCGTGACAGATCTCGATCTCCTCCAACATGATGTCGGGCGTCATCCCCGAATAATAGACGCCGATGCCCGCGTAGACGTGCCGGCCGTACTTGTTGACGGCGTGATCGTGGAGTCGGCTGCGGAAGGCGGTGGTATCAGCGGTATAGATCATCGGGGCAGAGAAGTCCAGGATGCCGTTCTCCAGCCAGCCGTGAGAATCCTGATAGTAGTAGTTATAGCCGTAGTAGAAAACACCCCAGGTGGCGGCCGAGATCTTCACCCAGGGCTTCAGAGCGGTGACGCTGTCGTGGCAGGCCCAGACCACCTCGGTGACCAGGGTGCGGCGAAACTGATTCCATTCGCCTTCGCAGGTCTCGGGAGTGCAGCCTGGGTAGTCGCGGGCAAACCGGGCCAAGCTAGAGTCGTCGTAGGAGTAATCGTCGGGCTGGTCCCAGCCGGGGTAGCGGATGTAGTCTAGATGAATGCCGTCCACGTCGTATTTAGTGGCGATGTCCATGATGACGTCGTTGAGGTGCTGGGCCGCCTGGGGGATGCCCGGGCTGATGTTGGCGTATCCGTCGGCCGGGTCCATGGGTGCCCCGTACTCGTTGACCATAATCCACTCCGGATGGGCGTTGTAGATGTGCTGGGGTGATGGGTGTGGGGTGGCACCGGACCAGGCGGGCATGGCGTTGACGTAGGCGTGGAGCTCCAGCCCGCGCTTATGGGCTTCAAAGATGGCCACGGCCAGGGGATCGTAGCCGGGATAATCGCTCCCCACAAGAGTAGACCATGGTTCGTGGTCCGAGATGTAAAAGGCGTCGCCCTGTCCCCGGATCTGGAACAGGATGGCGTTGCAGTTGCAGGCGTCGATATTGGCGATGGTGTTCTCGATGTCTTGGCGGTTGCCCCACTCCCAGCGGTGGAACCAGACGCATCGCCCCTCCTCCGCCATGACGGTCTCGACCCTCAAGCTCATGACTATGAGTATGGTTGATCCGGTAAATATCAGGGCTCGCCGCAGGTTTTTTCTCTTGCTCTGCTTCATGTTCAACTCCTCTTTCGTCTCCGTTTCCACTTAGAGCTATCTCCGGCTTTGGTCCGGCCATAGTCTTCAGCAAACGAGTTGAATCGAGAAAAAAGCGGCTGCCTGAGGTCGTGTTTACAGCGCTGGTTCTCTCGGCAACCGCTCTGTGAACATCCATCTATGGTCAACGAGTGCTTTTGTTCTTTTCGAATCCGGTGGCCTTGCTCCCGTTGAGAAGGTCTATGTCGAACTCTCCGGCTTGGTTGGAATTGTCCGATTTGCTCTGTTCCTCATCCACCGCCCGGACCACATAGAAATACTGGGTGCTAGTCCCTCCGGCGGCGCCGACGTCCGTGTAAGTCGCATCGGTTGTGCTGCCGATGGAGTCTCCCGGCGGGCAGTAGGGTTCCGTGTCGCGGAAAATTACATACTCGGAGATGGTCTCCGGATTTCCCAGGGTGTCGGTAGTCACCGGTGACCAGCTCAACACGATGTCTGCGCTAGACTTCTGGCTCTGCAGGTCCGTGATGGCCACCGGTGGAGCCTGGGGCTCCAGGGGGCTGACGAAGGCCCACTTGATAGCGTCAGCCACCACATAGGTGCCTACGGTGAAGGTGTCGGTAACGGTCACTCGAGCTGTATCAGAGAAGGGAAAGGTCCCCAAATAGTTCCAGTCCTCCGGCGTGGGGACATAATTTTGATCACCGGTAGCACTATCTAGACCAGCATAGGTATCGATGTAGTAATGGGCGTCCTGGGCATAGTTCTCACTGTTCACCCAGAATAAGACGGCGTAGTTGCCTGGGGTTGCCACTGGAGTCATCCATGTGGCGCTCTCTAATCCGCCGCCTCGGGCGTGGTAGCGCTTGCTTTCATTCCAGCAATTTCCGAAAGTACTGGTGCCCCAGCTGCCTACTACGCTGAATGCCGGGGCGCCATCCTCGTTGTCCACCACGATCTCGATACTACCGCCGGTTAAACCGTAGAATTTACGCCTGTTATTGGGCCAGGCCACCCCCTCTTTGCTGCCCTCATCGGCGACGTTGCTCACCGTCAAGACGTACAGAGACTCTGGGTGTTGAGGGGTGGTGGTCAGGTGCACCAGGCGATGGTCCGAGGCATCCCGGACGGCAGCGGTACTGGCCAGGCCGGGCCCGAAAGTATAGTTGGCTGGGTTCTGTCCGGTAGTGGGATCCACATCGCGGTTAAACAGCACATCTAGATGGGTGCCGTCGATGGGCAGGGCCACCGAGGCGATGAAAGGCTGAGTGTCTTTCCAGGCCATGGCCGGGATGTCGGCGTCAAATTCGTAAGGCCCGCCACTGCCCACCAGGATGTTCCGATAGCTGGAGGTGAGATTGGTGGCCGAGAACATCACCTCGCCCTCAGCGCCCTCGTTGCGGCAGATGTCGATTTCATCTACCATGGTGACGGGATCGACAGCGCCGAGATAAACGCCGATGCCGCCGTAGACGTGCCTACCGTAGTCGTTGACCACGTGATCGTGGAGGCGACTGCGAAAGGCAGTAGTGTCACCGGTATAGATCATAGGCGCGGTGAAGTCCATGATGCCATCCTCCAGCCAGCCGTGGGAGTCCTGAAAGTAATCGTTATAGCCATAAGCGAATACACCCCAGACAGCGGCGGAGATCTTGACCCAATCCTTCAAGGCGGTGACGCTGTCGTAGGTGGTCTCCACCACCTCGGTGATCAGGGTGCGTCGAAAGGCATTCCACTCGCCGGAACATGTGCTGGGCGTGCAGCCCGGATATTCTCGCGCGAAGCGGGCCAGGCTGGAGTCGTCGTGGGAGTAGGTGGGATAGGGGTAGCGGATGTAGTCCAGGTGGATGCCGTCCACATCGTAATTGGTGGCGATGTCCATGATCACCTTGTTGATGTGCTCCTGGACCTGGGGAATGCCCGGGCTGACGAAGGCATAGCCATAGGTAAAAGGGTATTCCATGGGATCGCCGTCTTGGTCCACCATGATCCACTCGGGGTGGGCATTGTAGATATGGTCGGGTGATACTGGGGAGCTTGAACTGCCCCAGGCGGGCATGGCGTTGACGTAGGCGTGGAGCTCCAGACCACGCTTGTGAGCCTCGTATATGGCCACGGCCAGGGGATCGTAGCCGGGGTACTCATCTCCCAAGAGACGCGACCAGGGCTCGTGTTCCGAGATGTAAAACGCATCGGCCTCACCTCGGATTTGGAACACAACGGCGTTCATGTTACAATTATCGATGTTGGCGATTTCATCCTCGACGTCCTGGCGGGTGCTCCACTCGAATCGAGAAAACCATGCCGCCCGGCCCTCGTCCGCCGAAACAGCGGTAACGCTCAGGGAAATCACCACAAGGGACAGCAAACCGATCATGTAAAGCGTTTTTCCCAACGCCTTGTATGTGACTTTTTCGCTCTTTAGCATACTTGTCTCCTTGCGCGTCTCCGTCTCCGCTGAGAGATAGGCGTGGGAGGTTTCGACTCAGCTGGCCATCTCCACATCCGCTTGGTGTCTCAGCTCCTCGACGAACTCGTCCAACCGTTCCTGTATGCGTTGCTGCAAGACGATGCGCTGCAGCTTGGGACTTAACTCCGCGTAAGCCTGCATCATCTCCGGCCGGATCTCCTGGGCCTGAAAAATGTATAGTCCCCATCGTGTTTCTATGATCTCGCTGACATGACCCTCCTTCAGCTCAAAGAGAGCCCTGCTGGTCTTGCTGTAAGGGTTCAAGGTGACGAAGCCTGCGTCGCCACCAAATTTAGCCAGGCCCGACTGGGAGTATTCCTGGGCAACCTGGGAAAAATCCTCGCCAGCCTTGAGTTTTTTCAATGCATCCTTCATCTTGTCCCAGGCTTCCTGGCGTCTGGTCTTCGGTGCACCCGGAAATATCCTTCGGAAGATATACCGTTGGTGCACCTCCTGGGGCCTTTTGACCAGCTCCGTCTCTCCGATGGCCGTCTTGGCGACTACTTCCTCATCCAGGAGCCGAGCGATCATGAGCTCTCGCCGCATATGGTCGCTCATGCTCTGGTTGTCCATATCGTTTTTCTTCAGCAGATCCGCAAAGGAGCCCCAGCTGAGGAACTCTCGCCGCAGCAGATCCAGTTGACCGGAGATCTCTTCGTCTGAGATCTCGATGCCTCTCTTCACTGCCTCACGGTAAAGAAGCTCTTGAGCTATCAACTGTTTTAAAGCCTCCTGAAAAAGTTTTGAACTCTCCAGATCCAGGCGTCGTTTCATGCCCTCCATCATCGAGAGCACGTCGCCTCGGGTGATCTGTTTTTCCCCCACTGTGGCGACGACTTTCCCTGAGCCCTGCCACAAAGCGCACGATGAGGTCAGCAGGATGAGCAACACGAGGGATATAGCCATCCGGATTTGGGACATCTAGTGACCTCCTGAGGCCTGTCCAGGGCCTATGGGAGGAATGGTTGTGGGGGCGGTAAAAGCCTTTTCTCGTAACGTTTCAAGATAGCCCTCTTTCTCGGCCACGGGCCAGAAGGCAAACAGGCTGAATCCTTGAGCTCCCAGCTTCCTGATGCGACGGATTTCATCCAGGATCTGTGAGGGGTCTTTCTGCCAGGCCCCCAATCCCGCATAGACTAGCCCACCATTGGCGTTTTCCAGGGCTGCAGCAATGCGTCTTGCCACCAAGTCGGACTCTCCGCTGTAGGCCATAGGGCAGATGATGTCCACCAAACCTTCGGCTTGCCAGGTGCGCCAATCCTGGCTCACTCGCCAGTAGGCCGTGCCGGGATCCGGGAAAACGGCCGCCGAAATCTTCATTTCCGGTCGAACTTCTCGTACCTCCCTGGATACCCGTCGCACCAGCTCAGTGATCCGATCGGCTTTGGCCTTGTTCCACCGGGCATAGTAACAGTAATTCCATCGATCCAGAATGGGCCGATTGGCAAGAAGATGTGCCTCGGCGGCGTATCCTTTGACATCATCGGACAACAGGCGCGGATCCACGCCATGTTGTTCCGCAAAGGCTCGGCAGAACTCCTCGGAATAGCCGAAGTGCACTCCCGGATAACGGATGTAGTCGAAGTGGAGGCCGTCCACCGGATAGTTGGTGGCCACCTCCATATAGATCGACAACAGATAGTCCAACACCTCATCCCTGCTGGGATCCACATATTTTCCTTCGATGCCCTTCAGGGCGATGTCCCGCTGGCCATAGTCGACCACTGATCGGCCCTCGTCGTCCCACATCATCCACTCGGGATGGCGATGCAGGACGTGACTCTTGTCCTCAGGAGGCTCCGGGTCGGACCAGGTATAAATGGCGTTGATCCAAGCGTGGACCTCCAGCCCGGCCGCGTGGCCCAGTTCCAGCACGTAAGCCAGGGGATCAAAAGAGGGATCTTGATCGGCTAAATCCTCAGCGCGGGGATCAATCTTGGAGTTGTAGTAAGCATCACCCCGCCCGTGGATCTGAACGATGAGGGTGTTGAAGTTGTACTCTTTGGCCGTGTCGACGATGTACTGAATATTTTCTGGAGAGGTGATTCTATTGCGCACGACCCAGAAAGCCCTTGCTTCCTGCTCGATTTTCGGACTTTTACAGCCAGCGATGGCCATCACCTCCAACAGAATGAAGGGAATTAGGAAAGTTCTGGTCCAATTCCGCACCTGTCGCAACCTCCCGGTAAAAAATTGTCCTTACTTTCACTGTAGCATATCTTGGGGCACTTGTCAACAAAAATTTTCCTATCTCATCGCCGGAGCTGGCACGTCGTGCGCCAGGCCATGATGAGGTTACAACACATTGAAGGGGTTCGCTTAAAATTTTGGCTCTAGCTGGACCTGGAGAGCAGCGCCCGCAGCAGCTGAGACCACCATCTGTGCTGGATTATAGCCCTGTGCCGCCAGGTGCAGGTGGTATTCTCTGGGGCGTAGGCTGTGAAAAGTGATCTCGCCCTGAGAGTCGCTGGACAGTTGGAGCACGCCGTCCAGAGTGGCTACGGCGCCCTTCAGGGGCGTACCGAACCGGACATCGACGACCTTCAGATTGATGGAGTCGGCCAGCGAAATTTTCAACCCCTGGTATCGAGCGATACCCTGGTAAAGGGCGTAAGCTTCTCTCTGCAACAGAACAGGATCGGTGGCGGCCATGCCCAGAGCCCCAGGCCCGATGGTCATGAAAGCCACCGAGAGGGCGTTTTTATTGGCCTGGACGATCTCGTAGTCACCCGTATTGACCATACCCCCGTTATCCAGATCCAAAATTGCCGCCAGGTATTCCAGCACCGCTCTTCCGTGCTGCTTGGCGTATTCATCGGCGGTGGCCGAATAAGCCATCACACGTGGTTTACCTTCCGATCGCCTATGTTCCACGCGGAGGTACCAGCCCTTCTCGGCCTCGTTGGCCCGCAGGATTCGCTCCTCTGGGCTTAGGTAGATGTCTTTGTCGCGCAGCAAGATCACCTGTGCACCAGCTGCTTTTAAGTAATCGCGCAGGTGTTGGCAGACCTGGAGGTTCAGATCTGCAGCATCGACGTCGTCGGTGATCTTCTCCCCGAACTCCGATCCTCCGAACTGGGGATCCAGGATGTAGGTCTGATCGAAGAGGACTCCGTCGTCTACCGGATACAGGCTCACGTCCAGGATGGAGCTGCGGCCCATCCTCAAATCCTCCTCCGAGGAGAACTGGAAATACCCAGATGCCGAAACCCACGTTCTCAAGGGAGCGGTTCTCAGTTCGGTGAAGAAGAAGCGGCCGTTCTCGGCCCATTGGAGATCCTCACCCTCGATGCGAATCTGCGCGTCGTCAATGACATCTCCCGTTAAGACATCCAGAATTTTTCCCTGCAGGATAGCGTAATCTGTCTCCTCGTAACGTACCAGTGTGAAAGCTGATGTGGAATCGCCCTGAACCTGGACTATGGCCTCGCCGACAGCGATATCCGAGTGCAGGTACGCGAACCCTGTGCCGTTCTGCAATGAGACCGTTGAGCTCTCCAGGGTGCCCCTATCCACGATGATCTCCACCTCTGTACCGTCGGCCACCACCATGCTGTCGGCGTCCAGGGCCTGGATCTCAATGGGAACGTAGCTGACACCATCGGCTATGATAGTCTCGGCCGCAGCTTGGACGAACATGAAGGCCGGCGGCGGGGCCACCTGAAAACGAAGTTTCCGGGGTAGATTATGGTTTTTATAGGCGTTTATCAGGTCGATCTGCACCACGTGCCAATCGTTGCTCAGGGGCTCCGGGACCTGGTAGGTGACGATCCCAGTCTCTTTGTCCAACTGATGGGGCACCATCTGTCCGTCTAGTCGCATGATCACGGATTCGGTGAAAATCTGCAGCCTCTCCTTTCCCCATATGCCCCGTTCCGCCAAGCCATCGGTGAGCTGCAGGCGTAACAGAGGACTTTTGGAGGGGGTCCTGCCGCCCTCCGGCGGATCCAGAAGCTCGGCCTTGGGAAAGCCCGCCGCGGCGTATTGAGCAAGTCCTAAAAAGTATCCGTAAGCCTCCCGTTTGTTGTAATCCTTCCTGCTCAACCTCTTCTCCTCCTGGGGATTGGAGTGAAAGGAGGCTTCCATGAGCGCTCCGGGCATCTCCAGACGTCGCAGCACGCCAAAACCGCTCCGGTACATCAGCTGGTCGGAGTAAAGCCCAGTGGGTGGATACTCGGGAAGCCTTAAGGCGTCAGAGACGCCAGCCTGCAGGTAGCGGGCCAGATCCATGCTGGCCGGAGAGTAGTCAGGAGTGAAGTGGTACCAGGTGGAGGTATAGTTGGCGTTTTTTCGGGAGCTGGCGTTGTGATGCATAGAGATGAACAGTTGGCACCTGTTCCGGTTGGCGATCTCACACCGCTCACGGAGGCTCACGTAACTGTCGTCCTCGCGGGTTAACACCACCAGGGCTCCGGCTTCTTCCAGAAATTCCCGCAGGTATAGGGCCACGCGTAGATTGACCTCCGCCTCCCGAAGGCCAGTGGGTCCCCTTTTGTAGCCCTTCAGATAGGCCTGACCCCCATGTCCTGGGTCAAGACAGATCTTCAGCCCCTTCAGAAAGCGGGCGTAGGGTGGGGTGGGATATCTGGCCTTGGGCAGCTTCTGCCACCGCTCGATGCCTTTAGGCCCGATGAGGCCACATCCGGCCACCATCAGGCCCAGGGTTATTGCCAAAACTGTTAGAAGGTGTTTTTTCATATTTCTGAGTGTTGGTGAGGGATCACCTACCTAAGGGTTTAACCTAACGAATCAAGGCCATCTTCTTCGTGGCCATCTCGTTGTCGGCCTGGAGACGAACCAGGTAGATTCCCGAGGGCAGATTTCCCGCGTTCCACTGGACCAGGTGGGGGCCTTCCGATTGCTCTCCCTTCACCAGGCTGGCCACCCGCTGGCCGGTGACGTTGAAGATCTCCAGGCTGACCGAGCGCCTCTCCGGCAGCTCATAACGGATTTCAGTAGCTGCATTGAAGGGATTGGGGTAGTTCTGACTCAGCACCAGCTGCCGGGGCAACTGAGAAGTGCCCTGAGCAGCTTCCACGCTCGTGGTGGGTGAACCGACCCATTTCTCCATGGCCCAGGCGTAATCGTGTAACACATAGACATTGCCCCCGTCATCTAGCTCCAGATCGATGGCCGAGTAGTAACCGGCAGAGGTCCCCGAAGCTCCATAGATATCGCCTCCGCCCTCCCAGTACATGTCGATTTTATCCGTTGCCACTCCGCTGGCCAGATTGATCACCCAGAATTTAGAGTAATCATAGGTTCTTTCCCGCCAATGGTCGGAGACCACATAGAGATAACCCTGGTTGTCCACGTCGATGGCGGTGGCCACGCTGTCCAACTGCAGGCCAAAACCCGAGTCGAGGTTATAACCCTGGGCTACCGAGCCCGTGTACCGGGTGATGGTGGCGCTGTTGTACTCGCTGACGTAGATCTCCGTCCCGGCGTCGTTGACGCACATCCCGTAATAGATGCCGTCTGGAAGGGGAACTGACGCCAAAAGTTCGCCCTCATGATAAACCCAAGATACATCCATGATGGAGGGGTAGATATCCACTCGGTCCATGTCGGCATTACAGTAACAGAGGTATACATGCCCAACATCGTCCAAGTCGATGGAGCAGATGGTGTCGTCGGTAGTGGTCTGCAGACGATAGGGGGTGGCTACAGGATCTGGGCCGTTGGCGTCGAAGACCAGGATGTTGTGATTGGGATCGTTGTTGGCCACATACACATAGCCATAGCCATCTGCAGCTGCGCCAAGGGGTTTCTCCAGGTTAACCACATCGAACTGGTAGAACCACTGAAGTACGTCGTTGCCCCGGCCGGTGGTGGAGTCAGCGTCCGTCCACTTGCACAGGGCATAATACATCTGATCGTCTCGACTGATGGTCAAGACGAAGTTGTCCTCTGAGAGGATGGCGATGCCCACACACCTGTTAGTGGCATCATTGCCCGTGCCCTCGGAGTTGGAGTACTCACAGACGTAACCCGCCAGGCCCGTTCCGGCCACCAGAGTAACCAGAAAAAGGGCCAACACGTTGGTCATGGCGAAACCTCTCATGGCCACCTCCCGGTTAAAATTGAAAATTTGGGCCCTTCCTCCCGTCCCAGAACCGGTGGCAGTGGGCAGTATTTCCCTCTCTCTGCCTCCCCGTATGCAATAGGCAAAAAGCAGTAGCCAGAATTAACAAGTGAGGGGTGGAGCAGGGAACTGCTGACTGCCTACTTTATCTTTTCTAGCGCACCAGGGCCATCTTGGATGTAGCCATTTCCTGGCCAGCCTGCAGACGCACCAGATAGATGCCCGAGGGGAGACTCTTGGCGTTCCAGCTAACCGTATACTGGCCCATGGGCTGTTCCCGATCTACTAGCCGTTCCACCAGTTGGCCGGCGACGTTGAAGATGTCCAGTCGAACGTGAGTGCCTTCTGGCAGCTGATAGCGGATCTCGGTGCTGGCATTGAAGGGATTGGGGTAGTTCTGAACCAGGACGGACCGCTCAGGCACTCCATATGCGGCGTCGGTTATCTCCACACCAGTAGAGGGTGAACCGACCCACTTCTCCACCGCCCAGGCGTAGTAGTGGACCACATAGACGTTGCCGGCCTCATCCACCTCGATGTCCACGGCCGAATGGTAGCCGGCTGAGGTCTCGGAGGCCTGGCCGCCGTTGGGTGAGTACATGTCCACTTTATCGGTGACCGCGCCAGTGGCCAAATTCACGACCCAGAACCAGGAGTATCCGGCGGGATTTTCAAACAGGAACGAGCTAGCATGGTCTGAGACCGCATAGAGGTAACCCTGGTCGTCCACGTCGATGGCCGTGGCCAGGCTGTCCACCTGGATGCCAAAACCTGAATCCAGTGTGAAACCACCGGTCGCCGTCCCTGTGTATCGCATGACGACGGAGCTGGTATATTCGCTGACGTAAACCTCGGTCCCGGCGCTGTTGACGCACATGCCGTAGTAAAGGCCTTCGGGCAAGGAGATGGTAGTAATAGGGCTGCCCGTGTGGGTTGTCCACATGTTGTCGATGATGGGGGGATAGATGTCTATCCGGTCAAGTTCAGCGTTGCACAGACCCACGTAAACGTAGCCGGCATCGTCCACGTCGACTGTATAGAGCGTGTCTCCGGCGTTGGTAGCCAGACGATAGGGAGTCGCCTCGGGGTCGGCGAGATTCCCATCGAAGACCAGGATGTTGTGGTCTGGATCGTTGTTGGCCAGATAGATGTTGCCGGAGCCGTCAACGCCGATGCCGAAAGGGTTTTCCAGGTTGACCACATCGAACTGATAGAACCACTGCAGCACATCATTGCCTTCCCCGGTAGTAGCCGTAGCATTCGTCCACTTGCACAGGGCGTATATGGGTACCGACTCCCGATTGATGGACATGACGAAATTGTCCTCAGTGAGGACGGCGATGCCCACGACTCTGTTGGTGGCGTCGTTTCCTCCCGTGACCTCCGAGTTGGAGTACTCACAGACGTACCCCGCCAGAGCAGGGCCGGCCATCAGGGCGCCAAGAAGAAGAGATAACGCCACGACGATCACGAGTTTTCTCATGATCACCTCCTAGTTAGGGTTTGTGAAATATTGTGGTTCGTGATTCGTGGGCAAACACGGTCGGCCTCTAAAGGCCATGCAGCCCTCCTTCACCTCGGCTGGCTACCAACATCGCTGTCTTCCGCCCCCCACTCTTCCCATGGTTTGTCGTTCGAAGATGTTAATCCCCTCGGCGAAGTATTTGGAGTCGCTGCTTTGCTAGGGAAGTGGATAGTAAACTGTTGATATGGAATCGTGAAAGAAAAAACTCAGCTATAGTTTGTATGGACCACGATCCACGATTCACCATCCACGTTACCAGCCTCAACACCGTCAACCCAGCCTCGAGCATCCTCGATTACTTTTCACCTTATCGGTGGATAATCTCGCTCAACCTCCACGGGGATGAGCAAAATTATTCCCAAACCACGAGTATCGCAGGCGATAAGACGGCCGTCCGGGGACCATGTGGGGTTCATCTCAAGCTGCTGGGGTGTCTTGGTGATCTGAACCTTTTGGGTTCCATCTTTGCGGATGGCGTAGATGTCCGACGACAGGATGCGATGTCCGTCATCCACGGTGATCATGTAAGTGATCCACTCCCCATCCGGCGACCACTGCGGACGCTCGCCGCGGCCAAGAGCCACCAGACCAGTGCCGTCGATCTCCACCACGTACAATTGAGCACCGGATACCTCGAAGGCGACATGCCGTTGGTCGGGGGAGAGAACGCAGAAGAGGATGTTCCCCTCCACGGGCTGAAGGCTCTTCTCCTCGCTCTCGGGCCATTGGTGTAGCACCATGGCTCCATCCCGTAGATACAGGACCATGTCGCTGGCCGAGGGAACCGCGCTGGAAGTGCCCGGCGCCTCCACCACTTTAATATTCCCATCCGCCGGGAAGAGAAGCTTGCGTCCACCGCCAATCCAGCTGGGAAGCCCCAGGTTTTTCTGCTGTTCCGTCAGCTCTGTGGCTTCATCCTTTTCCAAATCATAGACGGCGATGGTACTGAGCCTTCTTTTATTCTGGAGAATGGTCACCCGGGTGGCGATCCGTTGGCCGTCAGGATCCCAGCTGGGTCCAAAACCTGCCCCCAGCTGGTCGCTGATCTGTCGCAGTTGGCCGTCCCGAAGGTTGATAACCCAAAGTCCCTGATAGTTTTGGCCTGCTAGGGCCAAGCGGTCTCCCCGGGGCGACCAGATGGGATGCATGAAGTACTGATCCTGGGCGGTGAGGGGGCGGGGCCCATCCACCGCCTTGAGGACATCCCCGAAGGCCGGTGAACTCAAGTAGAGAAGCGTTAGGACGACCGCGATAAGAGTTTTTTTCGTCATCACAACCTCGCCAGGATTATTTGATGAGCACCAGTTTGCGGACCTGGCGATAATCGCCGGCCTGCATCTGGACGAAATAGATGCCCGAGGCCACAATTTGGTCAGCGTCGTCGCGGCCCTTCCAGACGACGTTGTGATGGCCGGCCCTCACATCCTCATTCACCAGCGTCTTCACCAGCTGTCCGCGGATGTTGAAGACTTTGAGCTGAACCTTCTCATCTCGGGGCAGGGCATACCGCAGTGTGGTCTCGGGATTGAAGGGATTGGGATAATTCTGGGAGAGCTGGTAGATGGTCGGCACCAGGCCGCTCAGGTCAGCCACTGCGGGCCCGTGAAATGTGCTGGCCCCGGTCTCGTCGATCTGCTCCAGCCAGTAGTAATAAATTGTCCCCAATTCCACCCCATCATCCACGTAAGAATAGGGAGATTTTCCCTGGATGGTCCTCTCGTTAATCCGATTCTTTGGATGGGGTCGTGCTCCTTCCTGGGTCAGCCGGTAGAGATTGAAGCTGTGGAGGTGGTATTCATCGGTGGTGGCCCAGCGCACCGTCACTTGGTTGTCTTCCACTTGTGCGAAAAAGGAGCTCAGAAAGACACCCGTGGGAGCCTCCGTGAGCTTGATGGCATCGGCTCTGACCACCACCGTGTCTGCCGGAGTGGGCTGAATGATGGTGGTGTCGACGATGAGCTCAACATAGCCTATGGTTCCCTGCTGGAAGTCATATCGGCCCAGATAGAGCCACACGTTCTCCGAGGTGGTGGTATTCTGATCCACCTGGACGGTGTCCACTAAACCCAGGGAGTAGTGGACGAAATAGGGGGTGCGGTCGCACGAATTCTGGCTGGGCACCGAGGAGGCATAGACGTCGTAGATTCCCGTGGAGGGCACGTCGGGCTGCCATTTGCAGAAAGCGCCGGGATTCGATAAGAGCGCTGTATACAGGCTTGTTCCTTCGATCCCGTAGATAGAGGTGGAAAGCTCCCAGGTGGAGGTGTCTGCTACGGGAATGCCGTCCTCATAGTGGCCCATGGTGAAGCCGAGGAGATCGGTGTCGTCCACCTGGACGAAGTTGCCGATGCCGTTGCCGTCCAGAAAGACGTCGAGGGTGTCGGAGTTGAGGGCGTCGCTGGCGATGCGCAGGATGGCCTCGAAGTCGTCGATCTCGGTGGGATGAAAGCTGACCGTGGCGGTGATGTTACCTAGCCCGGGGACGACCACGGGGAAACTGGTGGGAGATTCCAGGGTGAAGAAGTCGGGATTGGTGTTGATGATGTTGGAGATGGTCAAGTCGCCATTGCCAAGGTTCTGGATTTCGAAGGCCCATTGTTCCGTTTCATCCACGGGCACGTCCGTGAAAGTATGGTCGTCGATGGGCAGGTGAATGACTGGGAAGTCGGGGACGTTGACGAACTTCATTAGGTCGGCACGGATGCAGTATCCAGCGCCCGTGCCGTCGTTGATGATGGACACGTTGTTCAGCGTTCCCGCGATGAGATAATAGTTGCCCAACACCATCCACTCACAGGCGGCATAGTTGTTATTCTGATCTATCCATACGGACTCGGGAACCGTGCCGAAGGGGCGAATCACGCACAGGGCGTGATTGGAGGCGTTTGCCGTCGGCGGTCCGCAAAAGTAGATGTTGTAAAGACCCTCGACGGGAATGTCCGGGGTAAAGGTGGCCGTGGCTCCAGGATTGGTGCTGAGGACGGAATAACGGCTGCCGGCGTTAGTGATTCCCGGACAGCTGGCGGCTCCGTTGCTGTTTTGCCACTCGCCCACCTCTTCCACATAGCCGGGAGGGCCGTCGTCGTTGTTGACCACGGCGTACTGGCCCACCCCATCTCCCGTCAGAGCGATGGGGATGCTGGGCTCGTCGGCGTCGTTGCTGATGATCCTCATGGTGTCGTTAAAGGTCTGCTCTGCGAAGGGCAGAAAGCGAACGGTGAAATCCTGATAACTCCTTGGGTCAATATCAATGGGAGTGGTGGGATCTTGCAGAGCAAATGCGGCCGTCCCGAAGGTGACCTGGTCCACCGTCAGGGCGGTCCCGCCGATGTTGTAGATGCGCAGCACCCAGTCTTTGGAGTCCAGCAGCGGTACCTCCCCGAAATTGTATATGTGTCTCTGGCCTGGCTCGATGTCACGCTGATCTGGAGCCAGGATGAACCGGGTGGCGTCGGCGCGGAAGGCGTAGCCGGTGGTGCTGGTGCTGTCGTTGACCACCTCCACATAGTTGCCGCTTCCCGCCAGCAGGTAATGGACTCCCAGGTTGATCCAGTTGCCGCTGTTGTAGTTCTGGTCATGCCAGGAGGAATCGGGTGTAGTGCCGAAGGGGGAGACGATGTACAGGCAGTGATTTCTACAGTTGCTGGTGTACGGCAGGTAGAAGGAGACGGCATAGTAGCCAGCGGTGCTGATGTCCGGGGTCCATCGAGCCGTCTGGTTGATATTGCTGGGATCATCCAGTAGCACGAGGCGGTGCTCACCTTCCCAGCCAGGGGTTCCAGCCTGCCACGGAGTGCCCGTCTCGATATAAAAGGGCTCTCCCTGGCTGTTGTCCACATAGAGGGTATCTCTCTCGGTGACCTGAGCTGGAGCCTGGGTGACAAAGGCCAGGCTGAAGACGACCAGGACCATTGAGAATATGAAATGTTTCATTTTATGCCTCCCATCGATGAGGAGTGAAAGTTGAGAACGCGATCCCAAGAAACAAATTTTGTGGACATCACCTCCCATCTCTCATAGGTTCTTGGATAATTATCTGATGAGCATCATCCGTCTCGTCTGGTGGTGATTCCCTGCTTGGAGGCGGTAAAAATAGACCCCGCTGGCCACCTCATCTCCCCGTAAGTTCCTGCCATCCCAGAGCGTTTGGTATTGACCAGGTTTCAGCGTCCCATCCACTAGTATGGCCACCTCCTGTCCCAGGACATTGTAAATCTTTACAGTCGTCGACACAAGTGCTTTTTCATGTCCGGCCAGTTGAAAGGAGATAATTGTGCTAGCATTGAAGGGATTGGGGTAGTTTTGAAGAAGGGTACTGGTCCTGGGTAGTGTGTTCTCCTGAACCAGCTCGACTGCGGTGGTTACCTCCTGGGATGGAGCGCTCTCGTTGTCACCGTCATCGTAGGCGACGACCGCATAGCGGTACGCAGTGCCGGAGTCCGCCGAGGTGTCTGTAAAACCGGTGGACGGCCCAACTGAGAGATGGATCAGCTGGTCCGGATCGTCCACGTCTATGGCGAGACCTGTGTTCCGGTAAACGCCGTAGTAGGAGGCTTCGTCTCCGTCAGAAGCTGGCGGAGGCGACTCCCAGGACAGCTGGTATTGTCCTCCTGCCTTGTTGACCGCGAGGTTATCCGGAGAGTTCGGAGGCACGTTGTCCTTCCACCACATGGGCGGCACCGTGGCCAAGGTGCGGAACCTGTCGGTCCCCAGCTCGGTCCAGTAGTAACCACTACTAGGGTCGAGGCTCCCCGAGCGGAAGATGAGCACGCCCTGGGCGTTGGCCGCCCGGGCCGTATCGATCTCGGCCTCGATCTCCGACCATCCTCCCATGAACTCGTCCATTTTGTAGGCGGGGATGCCGGCGTAGACATGCCGCCCGTAGGAGTAGTGGGTCCACTCGTGTATCAAGGGGGCGAACTCGCTCAGGGACCAATAGATCATGGGAGCCAGATAGTCCACGATCCCCCGAGAGGCCCACAGCCGGGCGTCCTGGTAGACGGTATTATAGCAGTCCCAGCCTGAGCTGGGATAGTTGTAGCGGCCGATGACGGCTGCGGAGATCTTAACCATGGGCTTAACGGATATGACCTCCCAGTAGAAATTCTGCAAGAATGTGGTGATGCGATCGCGCTGCCAGTCCTTCCAGAGCTCCGTGTTCTCGTCGGGGTAGATGCCATACGCCTCGAAGAACAGGGAGTCGGTGGCGAAATCCCGGGAATATACATCTCTGGGATAGCGAATGTAGTCGAAGTGGATGCCGTCCACGTCGTAGCGCTGGACAACATCCATGGCCACATCGTGGACGTGCTGGATGACCTCCGGATTGCCCGGGCTGAAGCTCACGTAGTCCGAGTTCAAGGGCATGGGGGTTCCGTTCCAATCGGCGCAGAGCCATTCGGGATGAACGTTGTACATGTGTTCGGGCTGTATGCCCGTGGGAGGTGGGGTGGTCCCCCTCCAAGCGTTGAAGGTGTTCAGCCAGGCGTGAAGCTCCAGCCCCCGCTGATGAGCCTGGTCTATGGCGTACTGGAGGGGATCCCAGCCGGGATCCTGCCCTAAGCCTGAGGGTGAGGTGCTGGTGAGCTCAAAGGCCCAGGGCTCGTAGTTGGAGTTGTAAAAGGCGTCGCCCTGTCCTCGAACCTGAAGTACGATGACATTGAAATGTCCCGCCACGGCCCTGTCCATAATACGGCGTATCCGGGCCTTATGGCTGGAGGATAACAGGCTGCCCGTGGCGGAGGTATACTCCCACCGGGTCACCCAAACAGCTCGTCCCTCGGGATTGGCGGCCCAGCTGGTGTCCAACGTAAAACCCAGGATGACCAGTGCCATAATGGTCAGAAGCAGACTTTTGCTGATACGACGAGAGGACATAATATATTGCGCCAGGCGCATCTCCTCCTATTTTTTAGCTTTTTCTTCGGTTTCTTGCTGAACCTGCCTGTCATAGGGAAAGGTCAGGTCGATGAGCTGATCGGGCCAATCGTTGGCGTCATAGCGGAGAACGAAATCTTTGAGAATCAGCTGGGCCTTTTTCACTCTCGGGTCTAAGGGATCAAAGGCCAAAAATCCCTCCTTCATGTCTCCCTTAAAAACTTTACCATCTACATATAAGGTCTGGCGAATCAGGCCCATACGCTCGGCAAACCGGTTTTCCTCCACACCGCTTCGCCCCATAAGCTCCCGATAATAGTCCTCGAAGCTCAAGTGGCCTATTTCTTTGGATTCGCGCACATAGGAGGGGAGACGGTCGCCGCGATCGGAGGTCAACACGACCTCAGCCGGGTTCAGGTTAATCTTGGGCAACGTGTAGTTATGAACGGTGACCTTGAAGACGGTGAAACGATTGGGAGTGTAACCCAGTTCGGGATCCACCCAATTTCCATAGGTGTACGGATTGGTGGAGGCAAGTCCCTTGTCCGAATGTTCGGGAAACATGGCGTTCAATTCCTCGTCGGTGACGAACTGGACGGTGACCTTCATCCCCTGTCGTTGATATGCCAGCATGCCATCTGCCTCTTGTGTATAACCCTCTCCCAATTCGCTGGATGCAGGGATGAGCAGAGAGCGAAGCCGAACTTTGGGAGGAACCAGCCCGGCACAGCTCATCAGGATGAGGGCCAGGCAGATGAAGAAAACCAGGTGACTGACTCGACTAGGACAGGACATGGAAAGACCTCCCATGTGAAAACTTTAGTGTGGCTATTGGCATCGTAATCCGTATTGCGTAACAGTCTAAACCAGCTATTCTTAATATACCCCTCGTTTTTCTTACGCAATACGAATTACGTATTAGGCCTCATGTCTCTCGTGTCAGGACGAGGAAGCCGAAGCAAGAAGCTCATAGGAAAAATTTATCTTGATGCGACATTTACTGATACACTTGCGCTTGCTGCGCAAACCCCCCTGGCTGGGTAAGGGTGAAGACCAAGATATTCACCCCGAACTGCATCTGACGGGTATCGTTGATGGGACCACCTCGGCTTGCTGGGTTGATCCGCCAATCTCCGTTCCAGGCGTTGTTTAAGCTTTTATTGGAGAACAAGACCACCATGCGGCCCTCCAAGAAGATCGCCTCCAGATACTCGTAGATGGTCTGAACGCCTCGACCAGGATACGGACCTCTGGCTATGTCATCACCCGCCGGCGGTCCGTCGAAGTCAAAGAAGCAATGATAAAGCCAGTGTTCGCCGGGAAGTTTTTCGAAGACGGCATCTTCGCCCAGCGCATCCTTGATCAAGGCCCTGGCCGACATGTCGAAGGGACCCCCTCTCAGGAAATAAGAGTCGTCGACCAGTAAAAATCCACCGGCCCTTAAATATTCGCCCAAGTTTCTGGCCTCGGCTGCATGGTATTCCAATTGAAAATGACCGGTGATGAAGATAAGGGGGACTTTTAAGCGGATTAAATCTTTGGAATCCATGTTGAAGCGTTGTTTGATGTCCACTTTCACATCCGTATAGGTTTCCAGGTAGTCGGCGAGATTGGCCATGGCCCGGGGGGAGGTGTTCCAGTCCGGATCGCCGCCGTAATCGGTCCGCGAGGTCTTGTATTTGACCAGGTCCATATGAAAGTAGCCCTTGATGTCTCTTTTATCCTCAGGATTGACCACCACTTGGGCCCGATACCGGCCGGTGTCCATGTCGCTTACGTCCAGCAGATCTTCTCCCAAGTTCGTGACCTCTGGCTCCTTGATATTCTCCACGTCTCCAGAGATGATCTCGGGGCCCAATTCTAGTCTCTGAGGAGCCAGAGTTCTCTCCACTGCCTCTCCCGGCTTCGCCAAGGAGGCCAAAGCCGTGCCACCGTGTACAGCGGCGGTGCGTATGGTCCGGGGAATGACCGATTTGGGCCGAGTGATTTTCCTGGTTAGCTGCCGTTGCACCACCACCGGCCGCTTCATCAGCTCAAGGGGTTTAGACAATCGAGGTGCCCTCTGCACGAACTTCACACTGATGGGCTTTCGGACGGGCTTCTTCCGCTCTGGAAGCTCCACCTGGTAGAAGATAATGACGGTGTGGAGAATCACAGAGATGAGCAGACTCCAGTAAAGGGCCTTGCGGGGTCTCAGACCCGGAGCTTCCAGCTCTATGCGATCTGATCTATTGAGTAACATCCTCGGTGGAATAAGGTGCTTCCTCACGACGGCCTACTTTTCTTCTTCCTCGAGCTCGGTGGCGATGGCCAGCTCGTCGATGCCTACTCCCTTAGCAGCGTCCATAACATCCACTACTACCTCGTGGTAGGTCTTTTTGTCGGCCTTGATGATCAGAACTTTACTCCGGTACATCTCCTTGGCCTCCAGAAGGGCTCGATCCAGCTCTGCCATGGTGCAAGGTACTCCATTTAATTCTAACTCGCCGTCTTTGGAGATGACGATGTTCAGGTCTTTTTCCGGAGGCATATCCGACTCTGCTGCCTTGGGAAGGTCGACGCGCAAACCTGGGGTTGTGGAGAAGACGGTAGTGACCATGAAAAAGATCAGCAGTAAGAAGACACAGTCCACCAAGGGCGTGATATCCAATTTGGTCTCTGAAAGTTTGCTTTGGGTTCTTGCCAATTTTAAAACTCCTTAAGGGACGTGCTCATACAGAGCCCAACTCCTTTTTAACCTCCTTCTCCAGTTGTGCAGCTTTCTCCTCCGAGATATTCAGCAAGACTCTCTTCCTGTGCAGAAGTTCCTTTTCGCCTTCTTCCAAACCTCCATCGGCGTAAGCCATCTTTAAAGTTTCTTTGTAGGAGACGAACCGGCCCACCTCGGTGATCAGGCTGTTGACGAAGCCGTGGGAGAAACGCTCCATGCCCACGAGGATCTTGGTGGCCCGTTGCCGGAGATAGCTGTAAGCGATGACCGTGGGGATGGCGATGATCAAGCCAGCGGCGGTGGTGATGAGGGCTTGGGAAATGCCTGCGGCCACCGTTTGTGGATCGCCGGTGGCGCCCACGGAGGCGATGGATTTAAAGGCCACGATCATGCCGGTCACTGTGCCCAGCAGACCAAGGAGGGGAGAGACCCCACCCACGGTGCTGAGGACTGGCAAGAAGCGCTCCAGATAAGACCTACCCGCCTCCTCGGTGGTGGCGATGAGCTCATCCCTGATCTCGCCAATGGTCCGTGTCTCATGTGACAGGGCATCGTATCGATCCATGACCAGGGTGAACACGAAGGGCAGAATTCCCTTGAGCCGGCCGCAAAAGGATTTAGCTTCCTCAATCCCACCGTTTTTCAAGGCCTTGGATGCGTCCATCAGACAGTCATTGGCCTCAGTTTTAGTGGGAATCTTATGCAGCGACCAGAGCCGCTCGATGATGAATGCCACGGATAAGAACGAGCACAGCACCAGAGGGACCATCAAGGGCCCCCCTTGGACGATCAACTTGAACATGGATACCCCCTTGGGTAGACGTCAAGATTTTCCAGGAACGTTTTTTGCCTGAAGGGCTAAAAGGTGTCCTCAATCCATTCCTTGTGTTCCATGGCGAAAGCCACCGCATCCTGATGCTGTGGGGAGTCGCCATACAGATCGATTACTTTGTTGTAAATCTCCAGGGCATCATCCCAGCGACTTAACTGCTCATAGCTGGCGCCGATGTTTGCCCAGGCGCCCACAACCACGTCGGTGCGCGGATATTCGTCGATGATCCCCTGAAAGGCCTTGATGGCGGCCAGGTATTTTTTCTCGTCGAACAGGACAACGGCCTCCTGATATGCCAAGTAAGATGTGATCTGATTCAGCTCGTGAATGAGGGCACCTGCCTGACGCGCGCGGGGACTCTCAGGAAAGAGGTCGATGACATTCTGGTAAGCCTTCTCGGCCTGTGCATAATCTCTCTTGTTGTAAAAGTAGTCACCGACCGTAAACTGAGCGTCCGCACTATAGTCGCCCTGGGGAAATCTGATGACGACCTGCTGAAGAGTGGCCACGGCCTGTTCTTCCTGCTCCAGTTGAAATTGACACCAGGCCACGTTATAAAGTGCATCTTCGGCATAGCGTGATTCCGAATAATCTCGCAGAATCAAATGATAGGCCTCCAGGGCTTTGTGATACTGACGTTCGTTGTAGAAACACTCTGCCACTTGATAGTGAGCCTCATCTACCATCTCGCTATTGGGATACTTGCTGGTTAACCGGCTGAAGATCATTCTGGCATCTTGCCACAGGCCACGGCGAAAGTGGGAATATGCCTGGTAGTAGAGGGCGAAGACCATATTGGGATGTTCCCCAAACTCCTCGGCGAAGCGCTCGAATTTGGTGGCGGAGGCCTCATAATCCTCCAGGTTGTAGGACATGATGCCCGACTGAAATAGCAAGTCAGCCCGATATGCGGAGTTTGGATACTTGGTCAAGGCCATACTGTAGGCTTCTAGGGCTTTGAGGTAGTTTTTCATGCCACTCCAGCAATTGCCCGTGATATAGTAAGCCTGAACTTTGAGCTCATCCTGCACTCCCTCTAGGCTCAATGCCTGTCCGGCGGATTTCACGCCCAAGTTAAATTCCTTGAGCTCGTAATACAGGTCTGCTATGATGAGAAAGGACTCGGCCTTTTGAGTCGGATCGGTGGCCGACTCCTGGAGGCGTTGAGCCAGCGAAAGAGCCCGGTCTTTTTGGCCAGTTTTTAAATAGCTGATGCCCAGCTTTTGGCGGGCCTCCTTCTTTAAGTTGGGATCTGCCTGCGAGGTCATCACGAGCTCCAGATCGGGGATGGCCTCCTGGTATTCCTCGAACTGGTAGTGGATGACGCCCCTACCAAAGAGGGCGTTGATCCGAAGATTTTGGTCCTCCAGGTGATCGATCACATAGCTAAAATCGTCCAGAGCACGGCGGAATTCTTGCTGGGCCACATAGAGCCTGGCTCGTGCGTAGCGAATCTGAGCGATAGCCGTTTGGTCCTCGGTTTTCGCTAAGGCTTCAGCCAGTTCCTCTTCGGCTTGTTGGAAATCGCCCTTTTTGATGAACATCTCGTTGATCTCGGAAACGGCCCCGGCAAACAGCTCGGAGGTTGGCTCGATGCGCCGGAGATAGCTGGCCGCTTCCTCTATCTCATCCATGTTACGACAGGTCAAACCCAGCTCGTAGAGAACGACAGCTACCTCCACCTGGGTTGAATCTGAGTAATTCTCCAGGAGCCTCCTGTAAGAGCTTTTGGCATCCTGGTACTCTTCTCGCTCAAAGTAGAGTCGGCTTAGCTGCAACAGGGCCGGGGGCGTCTGGTGGTGCTCTGGATAGTTGTCCACCACCTTCTGGTAGGCCGTTTCGGCTTGCTCTAACTCCTTGAGCATCTGGTGATTGAGGCCGATGCTATATAGGGCGCCAGCCACCAGCGGGCTGTCGGGGTATTGATCTAAAACCTTTTGATATTCTTCTATGGAACGTTCATACATCTTGGCTTGAAAGTAACTTAAACCGATGGCATACTGGGCGTCCTCGGCAGAAAATCCTATACTGGGGCCCTCTTCCGTGTATCCATCGATGTAGATCTGATACTCCATAGCTGACTGTTCAAATATCTCTTGCTGGAAATACAGCTTGGCGATTTGATACTGCATCTTGGCTTGAAATTTCCGATCGGAGCTGTTGTCCAGAGCGTCCCGATAAATTTTGACGCTGGCCTCAAGGCCATCAGCTTCCATGGCCGTTTCGGCCATCTTGAGGTAAGCCAGCTCCACAAGGTCGGTAAGGGGCAGAAAGTTTTCGGTGACTCCCCGGTAAGCCTCTATAGCCTCCTTAGGTTGGCCAAGCTTGACGTGACACTCGCCTATTTGGAGCTGGGCTTTGGCCGATAGCTCTACGAGATTTTGTTCTTCCAATCCCTTGAGAACGCTTCTTTCGGCTTGGGAGCGCTTGCGCAGACGGCTCAGGAGCGCTTTGCTCCACTCCTGCTCTGAGAACTCTTCGGGAGTGTAGCGGTCGATGACCTCCCGGTAGCTCTCGATGGCTTGAGAATAGTTCTCCCCATCGTAGTGGGATTGTGCGATCTGATATTGTGCTCGCGCGGCGTAATCCCCCTGGGGAAATTTTTCTATTTCCTCGGAAAACGCCTCGATGGCCTTCGGATATTGATTAAGGCGATAATAGGCCCAGCCCATGTTGTAGAGAGCCCGCTCCAGGTATCGACTTTGGGGAAAAGTCTCCACCAGCTGCCGAGCCTCTTCCACCGCCTTATGGTACTCCTGCTGCTCGTAGCGCGCAGAGATGATCTGAAACTGGGCCAAGCTGCGCAGCTGCTCCAGAGGAGCCTCTTGAACCACCTTTTGGAAATGAATCACCGCTTGATCGAACTCGCCCAGTTTTTTATGGGAGTTTCCCAGTTGGTAGGTGGCGGCCAATTGCACGGGGACATTCAACTCCTCCTCGAGGGTCACCGGGACCATCACATTTTCCTCATCCAGAAGCCTGCTTTCCGTTTTTACGATGCGTTGAAACTTCTGGATGGCTCCACGATAATCCTCGATGGCGAAGAGTCCCTGACCTTCTTTAAAATAGGCGGTGAGCTCCTGAGGCGAGGGCACCACCATGCTTAACCCGATGCTGGCAGTGATTATGAGGATGAGAAGTCGTTCTATCATAACTCTGGGCCTGTGGATAAAAGGGGATCACCAGCCGGCCAAAACTGTGACCCAGATATTGGAGTAATCTGGCTCCTTATCTGGATCCTCCAGGAACCTGATGCGCTGGATCTCGAAGCCAGCATTGAAATAGACCTTATATCCGAAATAGTCAGCAGCTTGGGTCACCATTGCCTTGAATATGCGGGCGTTTTGGCTCTCGGAGGGATCCAGCTTGTTTCTGTATCGGTGCATGAACGCCTTGTCGTCCAAGAAGAAGGGATCACCCTGCAGACCAGCTCGGATAATGGTTCTGGGAGTCAGCTCATAGTCGATCCTCAGGATGGGCATGACCCAGTATTGGTGCCGTAGGGTCTCGTCTTCCTCCGTGGCCAGGTTCTCCTGTTCCCATTCCCAGCGATATTTGAGCTGGGGGGAGATGGTCAGCCTGGGGAGGGGCTTCAGGTTATAATCGATCTTGTGAACTCCCCCCCAGTATTCGATGGTGGCCTTCTCATGATAAGGGGTGGTGCGCATGCGGTTCACATCGCTTTTCAGGTTATTCTCTACGTTGAGTCCTCTAATGCCGAGAAATTGGGTTCCCACATAGCTGGTATGCACCACGCTGTTGCGCATCAGTACTGGGTCAAGTGTGAATTCCGACTGAGTAAAGCTGATGAATCCAGCTGGACCCTCTGGAAACTGGAATGTGGGGTTGGGAATATCATCTTGAACTCGTTTGGTGACGTGATAGAGTTGAACCTTTCCGTATCGGGGAAAGTCTAGCTTGTACAGCAGCTTTCCGTAGTTAATGAAGTTTTGACCTCCTCCGGCGATCTGCTCCTGGCGAATTCTGCCCAGAGTGAAGTCCATGTCTCGAAAAGGTCTCAAGCTGAGGAACAGATGATGGCCCTTGAGATCGGGGTCGTAGATGTGATCCGGCTTGACGTCGTCCTCCCGGCTGTCGATGATACCGTTGTTGTTCCAGTCGTCTCCAAAATCGAATCGGGGAGGATCGCGGTAATACATCATGAAATATTCGTAGTAATCGATGATATTGTTGGTGTTCTGGTCGTCATCGGGGATGCCATCGTTGTTTTCGTCCAGACCTGGGAAAATGCCCGCGTCCGGCTTGGGATTTTCCGGGTTCCAGACCTCCCAACCGTTCCTGCCATAAAACAATGATTGGAAATCCCCCGTTCCTGAAGACCAGAATGGCCATCCGTCTGGATAGCGGTCGTTATCGTCGTTATCATCGACCAGCCAGTCGTGAACCCCGCCGGAGGTATCGCTTGCCGGAGAGTAAGGGGAGAGGTAGGCTTCGCGAGAATAGATATCCAGGGAGGTGGCGTAGTCGGGATCGACGCGAAAGACCTCACCTCCTAGCGTGAATGGGCCTTGTCTGGTTTTCAGATGAACATACCAGGCCTTGGATTTCTCTGTATAACGGTCTCCGGGAAGAAGGGGATATTTGGAATGGCGCGTGTTGATGAGGTATTCGCCTTTGATCTCAAGACCCCCTAAGTATGCCTGGAAGTCGATTCCGTAGATGGAGATGCCGGTATCCAATCCGTAGCGAATGTGCACCACCTGTTTATTGGACTGGTCATGAACATCCCCACGGGCTCTTTCATACACCTTGAAGAAGGTGTTGTCCGTCAGTGAATCTGGATTGATACCCGCGGCATATGCATGAGCTGCGGAAATCTGAAAATCATTGGCCACCACCGCCGCAAAGTCGACAGAAATGGCAACAACATCCTCCTCCCACTTTATGGGATAGGTGAAAACGAAGCTGTCCTCGCCATTGACCTCTAAGGGGTAGGTTGTTTCTCGCTCGGGGATGGCCTCGATGGCCATCCTTTTTCTGACATTGCCCTCCTCATAGGTCAGGATGGCAGAAGGGGGTCCGTAGATCAGCGCCCCCCAATCGCTTTCCGGCGAGTCGTCGGTGAAGCGCAAGTAGATTTCTCGTGGCTCGGCCTCGGTCACGTCTCCTTTGAGAAAATTTCGCTCCTTCGATTCCTCTTCACTTTTGATCTGGGAGAGGTTCAGGTAGGTGGCGCCCAGCTTGAGGATATCGCCCACCTCGGTTTTCCAGTGTCCTCCAAAAAGATAGCGCGGCCATTGCTGGGAAACTGAAATAGATGTCACTTGGAGATCTTGCTCGATGGGCATGATGATGGGGGAGGAGAGACGGGAGCCCAAGATGGTGAACTGGTTCTTGCGGGTGGCTCCATCCCAGCGAACACCGTTGAGACGAGAGCGATCGAGGGTCAGCGATGTGAACTTGGTCCTGACGGCGTCGCCGACGATTAAGCTGGTGGCAAAGCCTTTGTAGGTGTCCTGAGAGATGACCAGGTTATTGAAGTAGTTTCTGTAATACTTGTACTTAATCAGCCTTCCAACTCCCGGTCGTCTCTGCTCGAGCTCGAAGACATCCAATCCCTCGACGAGGTAGTTGCCGAAATCGTCATAATGTTTGATGGTCTCGAATTCCTGAGAATAGCTCTTATACAGCTCGCTGGCGTAGTTCTCATAGACCTCATCGCTTCCACCTGGCGGTTCGATGAACTGGCCCCACAAGTTGGAGGGCAGACTCAATAAGAACAGGGCCAGTGGGATGACCAAATTACGGCCAAGCTTAACTCTGTTCACCACATATGGCTCCTTGGTTGTGGGATTTGATATTCAGCTATTTGCTCTTTAAAAGGTATATCCAATAGAAACTTTGTGGCAACCACCAACGTCTCGGAGGGCCAAAGGAAAGACGTAAGCGTAATCGAGAAGAGCATTCCTCAAGGCGAAACCGCATCCAAAGTCCAATTCTCCGCCACTCTCCTCAGAGAGTGTTTTGAAGGCGCCGGCTCGGATCTGAAAGGATGCTGAGCCCGACCTCGAACCTTGAGCCAAGAGGTCCAGTTCCTGTCCAAAGTGAAGCCTGCTCATGTCATCTCGGCGACTAAAGGAGAGCAGGCCTTTGTAATTTCCCCTCCTATAAACCAGTCCTCCCTCAAAGCCGATGGGGAGCTTGGCGTCTTCGGCGCCATTTTTGGCCGTGCTGGGCTGGTTTACGTTTAGAACCGACAGGCCCAGCTGCAGGCCGTCAGCACCCATAAAACGCAGCAGTTTCTCCGAGCGTAACGAATAGAGAAGGCCCACATCGAAGGTCCAGCCATTCCAGGAATGTCCTAACTCGCTGAGTCCCTCCGGATCGGTATAGCCATCAGCACTCCAGCGGAGGAACTTGAAGCTGCCTCCAAGGCTAAGTCCAGTGCTCATCTTTCGAGCATAGCTGAGATAAAAAATATTCTCTCCGTAGAGATCGGCCCACAGGTTGGTGGCTCCGATTCCTAACGTGCCAAAGCCCTTTACGGGTTTCACCACACCCACATAGCCCAAGTGAAGCTTGTCATCCTCAATCCCAGGATAGAGGCGGGCATACATGGAGGTCAGCTCCATCCTCTCTAGGTGAGCCAGGCCCGCAGGGTTATACAGCATTGCATTGGCGTCATCGGCCAAACCAACGAAGGCTCTTCCCAGGCCCACGGGTCTGGCTCCCAGCCCCACGTCGATAAAGGCAGCTTGGGCCTGAACTGCCCACAGGAGAGCTGGGACACATATCAGCAGCAAAAGGACAATTTTTTTACGCCTTCTCCCGGTCATGTATTAGCTCCTTTACGTGCTCAGTATTGCACGGTGATGGTTTTCGTCACGACCTCTGTACCAGAATCGGTGTTGACCCTAACCTGGTAAATATACACGCCAGGGGAAACCAGATCGCCTGAGTCATCCCGGCCATCCCATGGGATTTCATAAGAGAATGCCGGATCCTTTTGGTCGCGCAAGGTTCTGATCCTGTCGCCGTTCAGGTTGTAAATCTTAACGCTGACCGGTTGAGGATAGGCGATCTTGGCCACGAAGTAAGAGATGAAGGCCTCGTCGAAGAGGCCATCTCCGTTGGGAGAAAAAGGATTGGGTTTCGCCTCTACTGAGACCAGTGGTCCGGTCGGGATACCGGTCGTGCTGATGACCCATGTGGCCTCGCCTTGTTCCACAAACTGAGGATTGTCTGGGGTGTCGTTGCTGATGATCTGGGCGGGGTATGCGTTGAGGCTTAAGAACAGAGTTGTGCGGAAGTCGATCTCCAAAGTGGCCGTTGAGTCGGCCAGAATGGGTTGAGTGAAGCCGATCTTGATCTTCTCTCTCGTGCTGAAATCCTCGTAATCTGCGCCAGTTAAAGGATTCTCGTTCAGACGTATCTCGCTGATCCTGGCGGGGCTCGGGGTGAGCACGATCACGGTGTCCACCCCTAAATTGGTCGGTCCAAAGGCGAACTGAAGGAGATATGTTACCGTGCTCTCCTTCATGATGGGCACCTCATTGGGGACAACTGTTCCCAGAGCCCTTTGGGCCAAGCTGGATGTGCTGTACTTGATGGAGATTTCCTTCAGCTTGGGGGTGTTGATCGTGCCGGTGAACAGGTTGGCCCGATATTGAAGGTATCGTCGAGGCTCAGTGACACGAAAGAGGGTACTATCCGGGTCGGAATCCGGGTCGGAATAATACTCCTCAGACCATCCGTTCCAGAGAGAATAGTCCACCATGATCAAGGCCGCGCTATCGATGGTGCTAGTCTCCAGACGCCAGATAAGGCCTTTTTGATAGTCGATATCGTAATCGAAGCCCCTGTTGTACAGGATCATCTCGGACTCATCGGTGACCACTTCCGATCCGGGGACCAGCTCAGCCATCTCGTTGGCCAATTTGAGAGTATCCTCCAGAACACCACCATCATTGAGCACCTGAACGGAATCGCTGCGAAACTGAAGAGTGATGTCCATATCCGGGTCAGGAAACTCCGCCCCCCAGGTGGCCACTCCGAAGTTTGTCAGGGTTCCAAAATCCTTGGCCTCGGAGAAATAAGATCCCTGGGCTGCGAAACCGGCCCCGAAGACCTGGATCTCGCTGATGGCCACAGCGTGAACCTGGTCGATGGTGATGATGGTGACACGGACATACCTAGCCACTGTGGGCTCAATGGTCTCGAAAACGTTCATGGTCGGATTATCCGGGTTCTCGGCCACCGTTACCCACTTTACCTTATCGAGGCTCACGGACATCCGATATCCCCTGATTCGAAAGATCTCTATGTATCCCAGGATATGGATCTGTTCGATGAGACGCTCGGCCCGGAGGTCCACGATTATGCTAACTCCCAATGGTTGTTGTGTCTTAGATAGCCAAAAGGTAGCCAGGTTTTCGTCCAGAAGATTCCTGGGGGGGTAACTGGCGTTGCCATCGCCACCATCCTCGGCACTTTTGCCAAAGGCAAAGTTTTCCTGGGGCTCAGCCAGGATAATATCTCCAGGACTGGTGCGGATGTCCACGCTGATGGTGTCCACGCCTATTCCGCTGGCAAAGTCCTCCTCTGTGGTCTCAGTCCAGATCTGTGAAACCTGAGCCTGGCCAGGACCCACTTCACACAGTAGGACCAATAAGCCCAAGGCCAAAAGAGAAATTCCGATTTTTCTCGTTATAGGTAACATGTCCTTCCTCGGACGTTGAATAATGGATCTAGACGGACGGGTTATTTTTGAAAATTGGCACTCAAATAATCCTTTAAGTAGCTTGACAAGACGTAATTGTCTTTTTCCAAATTACGACAAATTTCCCTCTATGTCAATATCTTTTTGGCTCCGAAGGTCGCCGCTGGCTTCTATTCTGCTTATACGAAGTCTCCTGCCGATGATGGCCTCTGTGTTTTCAATCTAGGGGGTACCAGCCATGCTGGAGGGTGGTCTCAATCATGGCTTGGTAGTTGGCGAAGGGCACGTACGCGGGGATTGAATTGCTGGAGCTCATGCAGTAGCCTCCTCCTGGCCCCACATCGCATATCAGTGCCAGGGTTTCCGCGGCCACTTCCTGAGGCGTCCCCCGCGTAAGGGTGTACTCCAGATCCACATTTCCGACCAGGCAGATTTGCCCTCCGTATTCTCTCTTCAGCTCCCGGATGTTCATGGCTTGGGGCTCGATGGGGTGAAGGGCGTTGATGCCGCAGTCCAGGAGGTCATCCATGACCTGGTCCAGCTTTCCGTCGGAGTGATATATGAAGGGGATTCCTCGTTTGACACAGAGCTGGCTGATCTTCTTCATCCAGGGAAAAAGATGGGACCGCAGCACCTGTGGAGACACCAGCAGACCCGTTTTAAAGGCCAGATCGTCGCTGTACCACAAGGCTCCTACCTCTTGGAAATCGGCCATGGTGGCAAACATATCGGTGATGAGCGCCCCGAGAGTACTCATCATCCGGGCCACGAGTTGGGGGTTATCCACCAGGGCTAGAGAGAAGGTCTCGAAACCCATCAAGGTCCAGGCCCAGGTGAAGATATCCCCATACTGACCGATTATTTTCATGCCGGGGGGAAGTAACTTTGCCGCCGTTTCGAAGGGGGAGTAGTCGATCTCCTGGGGCAGAGGCCAGCGATAGGACTCCAGCTCCTCGATGCTGGTGATCATCCCAGCTCCTTCAGGGGCCCACACGCGATCGCGGTTAAACTCCAGGCTATCTGTGGTCCGCCAGTCTTCTCTGGGCTCTCGATGGTCGGGGTTGATATCCATCAGAGGGCTGAGCTTGATGGCATCGTAGCCGGCCCGAGCGAAGAAGTCGATCTCATCTCTCAAATTTCTCACCGGTCTGCCCAGAAATTTCTCCTTTATGGAGCAGTCGATGGACAGCTCCAGCAAGGGGACCCGGTCGGGCTGCCCGGCGAAGAGGGCGGTCCTCAGCCTCTCGAAATTCGGCTCGTTTTTTCTGCTCATATTTCTCTCTATGCTTGGGCAGTCTCAAACTTCGAACGGTGAGCTCCGCGACAAAACAGTAAACCGGGCGCAGGTGCACTCCATGTGAAGACGGAGATGGTGGCTTGTGGAGGAGGTCATGGGGGCTTTGAGGGGAAGGGGAGTTCACCTCCCTGCTTTCAAAAGCTCTTTCACTTTGGAAACCGCCGAGACGGCGTCGTGAGCATAGCCATCGGCGCCGATCTCGTCGGCAAACCTCTGGGTTACCGGAGCCCCACCCACCAGTGCCACAACCCCCTTTCTTAAGCCCTGGGAATCCATGGCATCGAGAACTGTCTTCATGCCCATCATGGTGACCGTCAGGAGAGCGGACATGCCAAGGACCCTGGGTTGATGATCCCTCACCGCTGAGATGAATTTCTCCGGGGCCACATCCGTGCCCATATCGATGACCTGAAATCCGGCACCTTCCAGCATGATTCCCACCAAGTTCTTGCCGATATCATGTAGGTCGCCTTGAACGGTGCCCAAGATGACTTTGCCCACAGGTCGAACGTCACCTTTGGCGAAGAGGGGTCTGAGGATATCCATACCCGCACGCATGGCCCGAGCGGCCACCAACACGTCGGGCACATAGAGTTCTCCATCCCGGAATTTTTGGCCTACCACATCCATTCCGGCGATGAGCCCTTTATTCAAAACCTCAAGGGGCTCCAGGCCTTCCTTGATCCCCCTGGTGGTTAAAAGCGACGCTTCATCAGCCTGGCCTCGAATCAGGCTGTCCGCAAGGGATGCCAATATTTCCATGAAAGTTCTCCTCCGCTACACACCCTTGGTGGATAACAAGTGTCAATTTCAAACTTTCCCACTACTGGTAATTGTAGGTTAATCAATGGGAAGCTTTCTGTCAAGAGAATTTCTTTTTCATACTAATGCGCTTCCAAAAAAGACTTGACTTTCCCAAGGAAATGTGTTACAAACAATCTAAATTCGGAGAAGAGTTTGGGAGGAGCTTGCGCCAATGGAATTGACGGGATTTTCTCGGAGAAAACCTTCATTGGTATTTCTTTTGGTCTTTTTGGCCCTGGCTCCGGCTTGCCGGGAGAGGGATGACGGGAGGATTCTCATCGACGTGTGGGATTTTCCCCGCCCTGGGCCCCATGGAATGGCTTCCTATGCCAAGGATCACTGGGAGTTCCAGCTCCTGGATCGATTTCAAGAGATGCACCCAGAGGTGAAAATCCGTTTCACCAGGCTTTCATGGACCAAAGGGGAGCAGAAACTGGACATCTCCGTCATGGGCAATACCCCGCCCGATGTGGCCGGCAGTGCCATGAAATTCGCCTATGTGGAAAAAGGAATCCTGGAGCCCATCGATCCTTACTTGACCCCAGAGGATCGTCAAGATTATTATTCCGCCATGCTGGACGCCTTCACTTACAAGGGCCATGTTTGGGCTTGGCCTTGGTACGCCACCGTTTACACCATGGTGTTAAATAAAGACATCTTCGCCGAGAGGAGCGTGGAGTTGCCCACCAACGGCATCTGGACATGGGAGGAGTTTGTGGAGAAAATGCAGCGGCTCACCTTCGATCGGGATGGTGATGGCAAAATCGACGTGTACGGGGTGGGCTTTAACGTCATGCCGGGCAACAACGAGGCCTGGGCCATTATTTACGGTGAGGGGGGACGCTCACTGAGCCCGGATGGCAAGCGCTTCACCTTTGACAGCCCGGAGGCCATCCGGGGTATGCAGAAGCTCATCGATCTGGAGCACAAATACCATGTGGCCCTCCCCAATACGGGGGGGCTGACCCAGGACGCCACCTGGAATCTGTTCGGCACTTCTCCCGGAAAGACGGCCGTCACCTGTCAGGGAACATGGTCCATCAGCAATCTGGTGAATACCAATAAGAAGCGCTCGGAGAACAATACCAAGTGGATTGCCCAGGGCAAGCCGGACATGGTACGCCCCCTGATGAACTTCGCCGTGGCCTGTTTTCCCGTTGGTTCCTCCGGCCAGTTGCTGACCGCCTCTCCGGGGATCGGCAATTGGGTGGTTTTCAAGCAGAAGGACCCTGAGAAGCGGCGTCTGTGCATGGAGCTAGCCCGGTTTCTGACCAACGGAGAGAATCAGGAATATTGCCGCTATTTAGGAACCTTTCCCACACGACGTTCCGCAGCCGATCTCTATACCGATGATCCGGAGCGGGGCGATTACATGCGCATCGTACAGCAGGCTCTGCCCAACATGGTGATCAGGCCATTTCATCCCCTCTGGCAGAAAATCGACGAGCGTATCGCCCGCCAGCTGCAGTTGGCCATGCTCGGTCGCAAAACGGCCCAGGAGGCCATGACTGTGGCCAAGCAGGAAGTAGAAGAGCTTCTGGCCAAGTCACAGACCGGTGATCTAGGCATGGCCAATAGAAAAGTCTGGGCCTATCTTCTGGGCGCCATCATCGCCACCCTGTTGGCCATCGCCGTCTTCTTGCCCCGGGCGCGGAGGCGATTTTTGGGAACCGTGCGCAAACACATTTGGGCTTACACCTTTTTGCTGCCCGATTTTTTTGTGTTTTCCATCTTCATCGCCATCCCCGTCGTGCTGGCGGTGGTCATCGCCTTCAAACATTTCGACCCCCTGGCCGGTATCCTGGGTAGCCCTTGGGCCTTGCTGGATAATTTCAAGACCACCTTCACCGACAAGGTATTCTGGATCTCCATGCGCAACACCTTCATCTACACGGTGGTCATGGTACCCTGGGGCATCCTGGTGGCTCTCTTTCTGGCCAGCCTGATTTATCCCTTGAGCATGAAGGCACAGACCTTCTTCCGGTCGGCCTACTATCTGCCCGGGGTGGCCTCCGCTGTGGTCATCGCCATGGTGTGGAAATGGATCTTCGATCCCACCTGGGGGTTGTTCAACTATTTGTTCGGCCTGGCGGGGCTGGGACCTTTCCCGTGGTTGAGCAGCCCCAGCACAGCTCTGGGCAGCATTATGCTCAGCGGCATGCTGGCCGCACCGGGGGGTGGGGTGATTCTTTATCTGGCGGCCATGGGACGTGTGCCTAAAGTGCTCCATGAATCCGCTAAGATCGACGGCGCCAGCGCCATTCAGCGGTGGTGGCACATCACCCTTCCCCTGCTCAAGCCGGTGACCCTGTATCTGACCGTGGTGGGGACCATCGTGGGATTTCAGATCTTCGCCAAGATCTTCATCATGACCAACGGCGGTCCGGGTTATGCCACCAATGTCCTGGTTCTTTCCATATACAACAGAGCCTTTCGGGATCTGGAGTTCGGGGTGGCCGCCTCACAGGCCCTGGTGTTGTTTGCCATCGTGGCGGGATTTGCGATTATACAGTTCAAGTATTTAAGCACGGACGTGGAATATTAACAGGGGCGGGTTTCAAACCCGCCCATATAGAAAACGCCATGCCAGATCATCAGGGAAGACATCACCGGCGTTCAATTCGATTGAAAGGGTATGATTATTCAAAAAACGGCGCATATTTTGTCACCATTTGCTCACATCATCATGAGTGTATCTTCGGCAGAATTTCAAACGGCACAATGCAATTGAATACTTTCGGAAATATTGTTCAAAAATGTTGGATCGATTTGCCAATTCATTATTTGAATATCAGATTGGATGAATTTGTAATTATGCCTGATCATGTGCACGGGATTATTTTTATTGAAAACGATCCGGATTACCATGTAGGGGCGGGTTTCAAACCCGCCCCTACGAAAAACCCAAAAACGAAAAAACACGGTTTACCTGAAATCATTCGCGCCCTCAAGACCTTTTCAGCCCAACGTATCAATGAAATTCGAAACACCCCTGGCCAACCTGTGTGGCAAAGAAGTTTTATTGATCGCATCATCAGAAACGAAAGCGAATTGACGCGTATCCGCGACTACATCGTGAACAATCCCCTAAAATGGCAATTCGATAAAGATAAAGAAAATCCAAACAGCTAGGAGCTCCTCTTTGGCCACAGAGATCTTTCAAAGAACACCTCTCACCGAGAAGATCGGGGGCAGTTTCGCCTATCTCATCCTCATCTTCTGGGCCATCCTGTCATTCATTCCCCTCACCTGGCTGTTCATCACCGCCTTCACCCCCCAGGATTTCATCGTCAGGATGCCGCCCAAGGTGAATTTCTCTTTGCTGTCGCTGGTGAACTTCATCAACCTCTTCGAGCGAGGGCAAGTCTTCCGCTGGTTCTTGAACAGTTTCTATATCGCCTGTTTGGTCACCAGTTTCAACTTGTTCTTCAGCTCCCTGGCAGGCTATACCCTGGCCAAGAAGGTCTTCCCAGGCCGGAACGTCATCTTCTGGATGATCATCAGCACCATGATGATTCCCGGCCAGGTGACGCTAGTGCCCGTCTTCATCATGATGACCAACTTCAAGCTCCTGGACACACACGCGGCCCTGATTCTGCCCCAGATCGTTAGCGTTTTCAGCATCTTTCTAATGAAGCAGTACATCCAGACCCTGCCCTCGGAGCTGGAGGATGCCGCTCGCATAGACGGCTGTAGTGAGTTCAGCGTCTTCTGGCGGATTATCCTGCCTTTGTGTCGGCCTGTTCTGGCGGTGCTGGGCATCTTCGTCTTCGTGGCCAACTGGAACAATTTCCTGTGGCCCCTGATCATGCTCAACACCCCCAGCAAGTTCACCATACAGGTTGGCCTGGCCACATTGCAGGAGCAGTTCGCCACCGATTACGGCATCCTCATGGCCGGAGCGGCTTTCGCTGCGGTGCCCATGATCATCGTGTTTCTGTCGTTCCAGAAGCACTTCATCAAGGGGTTGACCATAGGGGGAGTGAAGGGGTGATGAAAAGGGTTCAAGGGTCCTAAGATTCCAGGGTTCAAGTGCCCCCTTCTGCCATCCCAAGGTACGCTATCTAATTCTGAAATAGATTTTTCTCTTGAGTCCTTGAACCCTTGAATCCTCGACCCCTCGCCTTTTATACAAAAAGCCGCAGAGCCTTTCGGCCCTGCGGCTTTTTCGTGCTCTGCTGCGTTGGATGCTATTTCGCGTTGACCGTGGATCTGTCGAACTCGCCCACCTGAGTGGAGTAGTTACCCTTGTTGCCGGCCTTGTCCACGGCCTGTACAGCGTAGTAATAGTTGGTGCCCACGGTTCCGGCGGCACCAGGATCCAGGAAGCTTGGACCGGAGGCTTCGCCGATGGAGTCGCCGCTGGTGGGAGTGAAACCAGGTGTGGTGTTGCGGAAGATGATGTAGTAATCAATACCCGTATAGATATCATCCGCTGGGGTCCAGCTCAGGTTGATGTCGCTCGCCGATTTCTCGGCCACCAGATCGGTGACAATTCCCGGTGGTATGGTGTCGGCCCAGGCCGTTTGCAGCCACTTGAAGGCGTCGGCGCGGACCACCGGGCCGGTGCATAGGCTATCACCTATTATCATCGCATAACCATCCCAACCTTCAAACATGTAGTAGGTGCCCAGATATTGCCACTGGTTGGCCGTGAATTGCTGATTCACTCTGATCTTGTCGTACCCAAAAGCGTGCTCTACTACATAGTAAGCGTTTTGGTCGGTCCAGTCGGTGTTGACGATGACCCAGTAGACATCATAATAATCGGCAACGGGTATATCCGCCA